>ERZ773197.11-NODE-11-length-147481-cov-11.821565_pt1 | contig 147481 bp, 119 predicted proteins | sample MGYA00580999_ERZ773197 | MGnify/ENA primary metagenome ERZ773197 (study PRJEB29015, sample SAMEA2738166) | human oral metagenome | biome: human oral; feature: human-associated habitat; material: saliva | place: China | collected 2185 ...
TAGATACGATGTATATTGTGCTAAAAATAGAATTTTGGTGTTAGATACGATGTATATTGTGCTAAAAATAGAATTTTGGTGTTAGATACGATGTATGGAGCGCTAAAAATAGAATTTAAGAGGGAGAATGCGTGATTCTAATTCCAAAAAGGATTTTTGATGTTAAAAGTGTGGTGAGGAATACTGACACAAAATATTATTGATAAGAGATGTTCTTCTAATCAATGACGAAGATTGAATATAGGATTGTTTGATGAGGATATTACAAGTTATAACATCTTTGCAAATGGGGGGTGCCGAAACTTTGGTTGTTAACCTCATACCAAGGTTGCAAGCGATGGGCCACACTGTTGATTTGTGTGTATTCAATGGTATCGAAACTCCTTTGATGCAAAGATTACGAAGGGAGAGTCCACAGACGCAGATATATTCGTTAGGGCATGGAGTCTATAATCCTTTTTATGTGTTGAAATTGGTAAGGCTCATGCGAGGGTATGATATTGTACATACACACAACTCTTCTCCACAGCTTTTTGTTGCAATGGCCAAAGTATTATGTTCGGTAAAACTTGTTTCCACAGAACATACTACATCCAATCGCAAACGTGAGTGGAAATGGTATGCTCCGATAGAAAGTTGGATGTATGGCCAATATGCCCATGTTATCTGTATTAGTAAAATTGCTGAACAGAAGCTAAGGGAATATATGGGAGGCGATTGGACAGATAAGACAAAGGAACGCTATAAGCAAATATCAACAATAAATAATGGAGTAGATGTTTTAGGAATTAGTTGTGCGGAGCCGTGCGTAGAACTCGTTTCGTTGAAAGAAAGTCGAATGGCAGTCTTAATGGTTGCGGGGTTTAGAGATGCAAAAGATCAGGATACGATAGTTAGGGCATTAAATCTTTTAGATAAAGAAAAGTTTGAAGTATGGTTTGCTGGCGTCGGAGTGCGACAAGATGCTGTAAAACAGTTAGCTGAATCATTGGGTGTATTGAACAATATTAGATTTCTTGGGTTGCGTACAGATATACCGAATGTGTTGAAGGCAGCAGATATCATTGTGATGTCTTCGCATTGGGAAGGTTTGAGTTTAAGTAATGTGGAAGGCATGAGTGCGCATAAACCCTTTATTGCTTCGGATGTAAACGGATTGCGTGAAGTAACTAAAGGCTATGGAATCCTTTTTCCTCATGAGGATGCTGTCGCTTTAGCCCGTAAAATACAACATCTCGCAGATGATAAGGTGTATTATGAAGAGATAGCCAATAACTGTTATCAGCGAGCCTTAGAGTTTGATATCTCAAATATGGTGAAAGGATATAATGAAGTGTATCAAAATGTGATAGAACATGGCAAATAATAGGATTGAATATTTAGATTTAGTTAAGTTCTTCGCAATCTGTTTAGTTTGTATAGGACATAGCTATGCGAAAGTTCCTACTTTAGAAAGCTCGCTTTGTCCAATTATTTATTCTTTCCATATGCCACTCTTTATGTTGGTTTGTGGCTATTTTTCCGTTCATAGTTTAGAACTTCCAACGAAAGAACTTCTGTTGAAGAAAGGAAAGCAGTTGCTCATTCCTGCCTTATCTTGTACGATGCTATCTTTTTTATTGTATGGTGGGCATATTAGTGATGAGATTGTTGGTTGTGTTTGGTTTCTTAAGACTCTTTTTATTTGTTACTTGATAGCCCGAATTTGTAGATGGTGTAGAATGCCAATAACATTAAATTTTTTTATTTCGTGGCTCGTCTTATTGGTTATTCCTTATGGAGGAACCCTACAAATAAACTTTTTATATAGCTATTTTATTATAGGTTATTTACTTCACAAGTGGCAAGACACGATATATAGATATAGATTATTCCTCTTTATTTGTTCTGTACTTTTTTTTATTTGTTCTGTAAGTTTACATTGGGCTGTTCCATGCGTAAAGGTTGATCTTTATTTCTTGCTCCATTCTCCCATGTCTTTTGTAAGGCAGTTGTTTGTGGGGTTGAGTGGTTCCATCGTTGTTGTTGGTATGTGTGAAATAATAGATTATTTTGTAAAGCAAAAGGAGACAATACATAAATATATCGCGTATCTAAGTGTTGTTGGACGATTCACTTTAGGGATATATGTTGTACAGACGTTTCTTTTAGAACGGAGTTTCCCTATACTTCCAATAGTTGAAGTAAAACCTTATTTGATGGATTATATAGTTGTTCCCATTATTGGGTTTATGGTTTGTGTTGTATGTTATTATGTTGTTAAGTTAACGAAGCAGATAAAGTTAATGAATACTCTCTTTTATGGAGGGTTGAACTATTAAAATATGAAAGGTAGAATTTACTTAGTGAAGCTCATAGATTACTTTTATCGTGAGCCTTTGATGAAATTGAGGATAGCCAAAGAAAAAGGCCTTGTACTTAGGGATAAGAAAGAAAGTAACCTCTATATATTCATGGTAGATGGCCGAATTCCCCATGGTGGAATGTTTGACAGACTAAAAGGTCTGATTACAATTTATGCCGTCGCAAAGACATTGGGAAAAGATTTCCGTATAAGCTGGACTTATCCATTTATGTTGAGTAAGTATTTGATTCCTTCAAAATATAATTGGCTGATTGATGAGTCTCAAATGAATTTTGGCATTTTTTCATATCATAATGTTATCGCTTATGGAGAATATGTAGGTCCTAATCGTTTGATGAAGAGTCGAACTAAGGAAACTCACTTTTACTATGGTTATAATTCTCTAAATGAAGTCAATAAGGTTTTTGGGACGAATTATTCATGGGGAGAATTATATCGAGAATTGTTTCAGCCGACTCCCTATCTCCGGCGATATTTAGATTGTTATAGTGCAGAGATTGGACTGAAATATGTAGCCATTCATGCTCGGTTCTTAAATCTTCTCGGTGATAAGGTTGAAACAGCTATAAATCCAGAATTAGCTTCGGATAAAGAAAAAGAAAGGTTAGTTGAATTAGCTATAAGTGCTGTTAGAAATATTTCTTCTTTACATCCTCATGTACGAGTTATGATAGCATCGGATTCAATGGTGTTTATTAATCGTATAAAGCTTGAAATTCCGAATGTTTATATTGTACCTGGTGAAGTTAAACACATAGATACGGCTGGGGCAACGGATGATGCTGAAAATATTAAGATGTTTACAGATTATTATCTCATAAGTGGTGCTCAGAAGGTGTATAGTTTGTGGCATGAAGGTATGTGGAAGAGTGCTTTTCCTGAATATGCAGCATTGATAGGTGGTGTGCCTTTTGAACGAATAGTATTCTAATTCATGAGAAAGAAATTAATTAGAGTAACAACTGCTGATATATCTTTAGATAGTCTATTAAGGGGACAACTAAAATATCTGAACCAATACTTTGAGGTTATTGGTGTTGCAAAGAATACTGGTGTCCTAAAGGAAGTTAGCGAACGAGAGGGAATCCGTGTGGTAGATGCTCCATTAGAACGTCCTATAAGTTTAGTGAAAGATATCAAGGGCTTGTGGTTCTTGTGTCGTCTGTTCCGTAAGGAGAAGCCATGGTGTGTACATGCTAATACCCCTAAGGGGAGTTTGTTGGCAATGATTGCAGCTTGGATCGCTCGTGTTCCGCATCGTGTTTATACGGTTACTGGTCTTCGTTATCAGGGTACTCAGGGCATGTTGAGAACGATTCTTAAGACTATGGAACGCTTGTCATGTCTTTTTGCTACGAATGTTATTCCCGAAGGACAAGGGGTTTTACATGCTTTGCAAGAAGATAATATAATGAAAAAGCCTTTGCATGTAATATGGAATGGCAATATCAATGGAATAGACACAGAATATTTTAAGTCTACGGAATCTTTCAGTGAGCGTAAGAATGATACTTTTACCTTTGTCTTTATTGGTAGAATCGTTAGAGATAAGGGGATTCATGAGTTGACTGAATGTATACGAAAGTTGAATTGTAATTTAATTTTGGTTGGCTCGTTTGAAGAAGGTGACCCCGTTGATGAAGATGATAAGAAGTTCCTATTAACTTCTGAAAAGGTTAAATTTGTTGGATGGCAAATCGATGTGCGCCCATATTTAGAGCAAGCGGATGTATTAGTATTCCCAAGCTATCGTGAGGGCTTCCCTAATGTCCCTATGCAAGCGGGTGCAATGGGACTTCCTTGTATTGTTACTAACATCAATGGTTGTAATGAGATAATCAAAGATGGATTAAATGGGAAGATAATCGCAGCTCCATTAAAGGAAGGAACCAAAATGATGGAGCAATCATTACTGAATACGATGCAATGGTTTATAAACCATAGGGAGGAAGCAAAACGCATGGGAAACAATGCTCGTCCTATGATACAAGAGCGTTATGAACAGAAGTATGTTTGGAAAGCATTAAAAGAATATTACGATGCTTTATAGGATTGCTCACATATTGCGTGATAAGTTTCCTTGGATTTGGGAGTCTATAGGTGTGATAAATTCTTTTCTTTTTGCTTTAAGATATGGTAAGAGAATGAAGAAGATAACGGGAATTCTAAAATCTTTTTCTTTATCCTCGAACCAAACATTAGAAGAAACAAATAAATCGTCATTATTTAATATTGAGGCTTTAACAAAAGAGAATGTTTCATTATTAAGTAGAATGTTTGCAGAACAGCCTGCATCTGCTTTTGACTTCTTTAAGCCTCATGGCTTTGGTGATAAATCTTTATCAAAGTTGATAAGTGATAAGAGTTTCCTTGCGTATATAGTTATAGTCAACAATGATGATAATCAACCTGTCTGTGTCGGCTATTTCTTTCAGAGAAGTTTCTTTTGGGGAAAGTCCTTTCGTGGATATATGACGGACTTTCGATGGCGAAGAAAAGGAATAAATAAACTCATGAATCAGTGTGCTACAGAGATTTCTTCTTTCCTTGGTTTACATGTATATGGAACAATAGCTCCAGAAAATATAGCAAGCATGAAGTCTGCACAAGCTGCTAACGATGTTAAAATCATCGAGACACTACGTAATGGAGATTATTTAGTTGAATATTTACCAAAATCATGATACTTAAAGTTCTTTTCGATAAGGTCGTATCACTTATTGGACTTATTGTTTTGAGTCCAATTTTGTTGATAGTTTCGTTACTTATCAAGGTGAAGATGCCTGGTCCAATCTTATTTTGTCAGAAGCGGGTAGGGCAATATGGGAAGCTTTTTACAGTTTATAAATTTAGGTCAATGACTGTAAAACACGAAGCATCTATGGCAAGTAAGGATTCTGAAGCTACATCTATAGCTTCTACAGAACAAAGTAGGATAACGCCACTTGGTGAGAAACTTAGGCGTTATAAGTTGGATGAGCTTCCTGAACTCTGGAATGTTCTTAAAGGAGATATGAGTTTTGTTGGCCCAAGACCAGATGTTCCAGGATATGCTGATCAGCTACAAGGAGATGAAAGAGATATTCTGAAGTTAAAGCCTGGCATAACAGGACCGGCCAGTTTGAAATATAGAAATGAAGAAGAAATCCTATCCTCTATATCGAATCCAACCAAATATAACGATGAAGTAATCTTTCCTGATAAGGTTAGGCTTAATCTTTATTATTTGCACCACTATTCCTTTCGTAAGGATATTCAAATGATTGTCTGTACAGTTTTAGGGAAACAGATGGACTATGCAGGCGAACAAATTTAGGATGATAATCAAAAAACAAAAAAAGCAGTCACGAGTGACTGCTTTTTTGTGGTACCACCAGGAATCGAACCGGGGACACAAGGATTTTCAGTCCTTTGCTCTACCAACTGAGCTATGGCACCATGTTGCTTATTTGCGGATGCAAAGGTAAACGTTTTTTCTGAAAGAACGAAAGGAGATATAAAGAAACTACATGTAATTAGATTTTGTTAACAAAAAGAAGGGCGTACCTATTTTCTCTTTGTTGTTTATAGTTTCTTTATATCTACATTCTTCTTATCATTGATTGTCGCGTAGAGGATTCCAACCTTGGGCCTGAAGTTCAAACTCATTGTTGTCTCGTGTAACAAGCATGCAGCCGAGATTTTGCTTCGTTATGTAGCCAATCTGGCGCACACCCTCAATATTTTTGATTTTCTCATGGTCTCCGATAGGAACTGTAAAGAGGAGTTCATAGTCTTCTCCTCCATTGAGTGCACAAGTTGTTAGATTCATATTGAATTGTTCTGCAGTAACCGCTGTTTGATAATCAATAGGAATCTCTTTTTCATATATACGGCATCCACATTTACTTTGTTTACAGATGTGTAGTAATTCACTACTCAATCCATCCGAAATATCCATCATTGCTGTGGGCTTAATATTTGCTTCGCGTAATTTTTCTATGATATCTCCACGCGCTTCTGGTTTTAATTGACGATCAAGTAGATATTCCTTTCCTGCAAAGTCTGGTTGAAAATCCTCTACAGATTGTCGCTGTTCGCGTAATATTTTGAGCTTGGCTTCATCATGGTTTGTTTGAGCCTCGCGTACTTTTTTATTGTAATCGTCAATCTGAGAATAGTAAACTGCTTTCTCACGCTCAAGGATTTGCAAGCCCATATAAGCCGCACCAAGGTCACCAGTCACACAAATTAAGTCTGTTTCCTTAGCCCCATTACGGTAGGTTATTTGTTCTTTTGGCGCATCACCTACACAAGTTATACTAATAGCTAAGCCTGTTCTTGAAGATGTAGTATCACCACCTACTATATCAATATCCCATTTGCTACAAGCTTCTTTCATTCCTATATAGAAGTCATCTATGTCTTCTATACTGAATCTTTTGCCTAATGCAATACTGACAATAAGCTGATGTGGTCTTCCATTCATTGCGAAAACATCACTGATATTGACCATTGCCGCTTTGTAACCTAACGTGCGCATGTCTGTATAAGTGAGGTCAAAATGAATGCCTTCCATTAGCATATCTGTCGTGATAAGCACCTCGTTATTGGGATAACTCATAACGGCGCAGTCGTCTCCTACGCCATAATGAGTACTTTTGTTTTTTATTTTAATGTCTTTGGTGAGTCGTTCAATAAGTCCAAACTCACCAAGTTTTGATATTTCTGTCATCCTATTATCTTTCTTTTTATGAGCGACGAATCATCTCGCGCATAATTTCTGTCATCTTTGGTTGGGCTTCGTTAGCTGCTTTCTGCACTTCTTCATGACTCACTTCAACTGGAACATCGAAACCTCCTAAGTCAGTAATGATGCTGATTCCAAATACTTTTATGCCACAATGGCGTGCAACGATTACCTCTGGAACGGTACTCATGCCAACAGCATCAGCCCCCATAAGGTGATACATGCGATATTCTGCCGGCGTTTCAAACGTTGGTCCTTGTACTCCCATATAGACTCCATGCATTAATCGAATTCCTTTTTCCTTACCAATTTCATCAGCTAACGCAATGAGTTGATGGTCATAGGCCTCGTGCATATCTGGGAAACGTGGACCCGTTGGAAAGTTCTTACCATGCAACGGATGCTCTGGGAAGAAATTGATATGGTCTTTTATAACCATCAGATCACCAATCTTAAAATCTGGATTCATGCCTCCTGATGCATTACTAACAAACAACGTCTTAATTCCCAGCTCGTACATGACGCGTTCCGGAAATGTAACTTCCTTCATATTATAGCCTTCATAGTAATGGAAACGACCTTCCATAGCCATGATATCTTTACCTCCTAACTTTCCAAAGATTAGTTTCCCGGCATGACCTTCAACGGTAGACACAGGAAAGTTGGGTATTTCACTGTATGGGAATTCATAACTTTCAGTTATCTCTGAAGCTAATTGTCCGAGGCCTGTTCCCAGAATTATGGCTGTCTTTGGACTTGTGACCATCCTTTCCTTTAACCAGGATGCTGTTTCTTGAATTCTTTCGTACATAGTCTATAATTTTATCATTAAATTCTTCTTCTTGGTTGATCATGAACTTCACCTTAATTGGAAGTACATATAGATTTTGTTTTACCTCTTCGCTGAGTCCTTCCAGCTGCTCAAGTCGCGTAGCATCTTTTTCCGTTGTAACGATAATCTTTTCTCCTTTGATAGCATTGAAAGTCTCGTTAATCTTCATGATGTCTTTGCTCTTAAACTGATGATGATCTGAAAAGGCCAATGTTGTCATCTCTTTCACATGTGGTTTCAAGTCGATGATAATTTGTTTGGGCGAAGCTATCCCAGTAATTAGCATTACATGCTTGTCTTCTAAGGCCTCTTTTTCTATCGCTGACTTCTCTTTTGCAAAGAGGGGAGTTAGTGATTCATATTCAATCGTGGTGAAATACAAACTCTGATATGGATAGAGATTCATGGCTTTTGTGAGTACTCTAAACTCCATGGGCTTTAAATCTTTAGGACATTTCGTAATGATTACTATGTCTGCACGATTCTTTCCCGATTGAGGCTCACGTAATCGCCCAGCCGGAAGCAGCTTATCATAGATGATTAACCGATGATAGTCTACAAGAAGGATATTAATTCCTGGTTTAACATAACGATGTTGGAAAGCATCATCTAACAAAATCACATCGGTATCATTAGTCTCTGTATCATCCGTGATATGGGCAATCCCGTCAACACGTTTCTTATCTACGGCGATGTGTACGTCTTGATACTTCTGTTTCATCTGGTAAGGTTCATCTCCAATGTCAGTCACTGTCGAACTATCATTGGCTAAAACATAACCATGAGTCTTGCGCTTATAGCCACGTGAAAGCACAGCTACTTTTACTTTGTCTTTCAACAAACGAATTAAATATTCCACATGAGGGGTCTTTCCTGCACCGCCAACAGTGATATTGCCCACCGAAATGATGGGAATGTCATAGTCATGTTGCTTTAACAGCCCAATATTGAATAGTTGATTACGAAAGCCGACTCCTATTCCATAAAGCCAACTCAATGGAATCAACCATTCATTTATATGTATGAAGTCACCTTCTGTTCTCATCTCCTATTTAATTTTGATGATATAAGGCATGCGTGCCTGTACTTTATCAATGGTTTTAATGTCATTCATAATCTTGAATGGCTCGTAGAATTCACCTAAATAGCTTTGCATCTTACTATCAAGCAAGTCATCGCTTCCTGTATAACTGCCAATTAGTTGCTCCCAACTGCTTAATTGTGATGGATAAGAAGCTGTTTTATAGTCTGTGAGATTAGCCAATTTTGCAGCTTTTTCGATAGCATCGTCTAAGCCACCAAGCTGATCTATGAGTTTCAACTTTATGGCATCTTGGCCTAACCACACGCGACCCTGCGCAATTTTCTCTACCTGATCCATTGTCAGCTGACGCCCTTCAGCAACTCGTTTTTTGAAAAGCATATAGCCTCTGTTTATATTTCGCTGTAACAATGAAAGCTGTTCGGGAGTAAATGGATGACCTGATGCACCGAAAACGGCATTGCGATTGGTTTTCACCTCAGCGTATTTGATTCCAAGTTTCTTGGTACGTAGTTCGCTCCAATCAGGGAATAATCCAAAGATTCCTATGCTTCCAGTGATGGTTGTAGGGTCGGCAAATATCCAATCGGCATTACAGCTGAGGTAATATCCACCAGAAGCTGCTGCACCGCCCATCGAAACAACGACAGGTTTAATCTTTCTGAGCTCACTTATCTGGTGCCATATCTGCTCAGATGCGTAAGCTGAGCCACCACCTGAATTTACTCTAATCACAACGGCTTCCACATCATCGTCATCAGCAAGGTCTTTTAGGTCCTTACACATGTCATTTCCTACAATTTGGCGTGCATCTTGGAAGATGCTTTGAGGCGAAGCTTTGTCAACAATGTCTCCATACGCATAATAAACTGCAATGTGTTTGCCTGAAACTTGCTCTTCTTCGTCGTTCAAATCATCAACAGTTATCTTGTTGATATCGTCATCTTGATCAATGCCTAATTGCTTTTTGACAACTCCCGAGATATCATCGTTGTAGATAAGTCCATCGACCATCTTATATTTCAATATGTTTTCAGCCGGTTCTAAGCTGATAACGCGGTCGGCGTATGCGTTGAGGCTATCCTTGTTTAAGTGCCGATTTTGTGCTACAGTCGTAAGAATCGTGTTCCACCAACCATCAAGATAGCGTTGTGTTTGTTCGCGATCAGCATCACTTATGCTATCAGCGGTCATCTGTTCTACGGCACTTTTGTATTTACCTACCTTTGTAGTGATAAACTTAATGCCAAATTTTGCCAACGCATTCTTATAGTAAACCTTCTCTCCTCCGATACCGGCCCACTCAACACCTCCTTGCTTATTCATATAGATTTTATTCGCTGCAGAGGCTAAGTAGTAGCTAAGTGTGCTGTAATCTTCACCATAAGCAATAATCCATTTCCCCGATTTACGGAAATCTTGCAGTGCTTTTTCAATTTCTTCTGCTTGAGCTAAGTCTGCGCCGAATTGCCCTGCTTCGAGATAAATGCCTGCAACCTTGTCGTTTTCCTTGGCTTTTTTTATGGCATTCATAGTGCCTTCAAAGCTCAAAGTCGACACTCCTTGCAAGCTATTCATCATATTTTCTTCGTTCTGTTCAGTCATATTGCCATCAAGTTTCAGCACTAAAACCGAATTCTTATCAATCTTTGTAGTTGTTGATGAAGTGACAATTAGTCCAATGAGACAAAGGAATCCAATGATACTCATTACACATCCAAAGAGGAAAATACCCAACATTGTGGCGAGAACATTCTTGAAGAAATCTTTCATATGTTTATTCTAATTTGCTTGTTATTTATCAATCCGTAGTTAATATGTGTTGTTTTCGTTGGTCATTTGCGTGGTTTCTGAGAATCTCTTACAACACATTATTATATATATAGATGCAAAGATAAAAAAAATAATTTAGTTTTATGGGTTTGTAAGGTCTTTTTTAACTTGCTTTTTCCTTTGAAAATATTTGGGAATATATCAGCCTTCTTTTTTGATTTCTTAGATAACCACAAGTTGTTTTATTTTAGATGGAACTGGCTGGAATGGTGGATTACTTAATATCCCCGGATATTCTTTATTGTCTTAGCCTTCATGATGTTTTCTGATTTGTATTGTTTTACCGCCTGAAATGCGTCATTTTATCGAGTGAAATAGGTCTAATGATGCAACCTTTTGCCTCTGTTTACAAACTGATGAGTATTTTTCTACGCGTTAAGTCCATTGAATCTAAATAAAAATCTTTATCTTTGTGGGTGATATTCTAATAGCAATAAAAATGAAATCCATTATTAAGTATCTGTTTGTCTTAGCGCTGTCGCTGTCTGTAATCCCCCTCTATGCCCAACATAACAAGGCTGAAAAGCAGGTTGTGCATCACAAAATTCTAAACAAAAACTTAGAAGGGGATATTGTTAATCAGTCATTTGGGCGGGCAATTGTAGCGTTGTGTTATGACAATCAAGAACAAACGTGTCAATCTTCTCTGCTCAATGGATTGAAGAAGTCATTCATCGAACAGGGCATTTCTTTCTTTGTTTTGAAAGAACGGTTGTCAGGTCGTAACGTGTTTCAATTGACAACAAAGGCCGAAGAGACTATAAAGCTGTTGCGTGATAGTGCTTCTTGCTGGCATCTTAACCCTTATGATATAGGTATAATGGGCTTTGGTGTTGGCGGATATGTCGCTGCTATGGTGTCTTGTAAGGCTCCATTTGCAGAGCGACCCAACTTTAGTTTGTTATTCAATCCTGTAATTTCAGGAATTGATTTGAAAAGAAATGGTTTATTGTCAGATGTCGCTTTGCCTTCGAAAGACGCTGTTCAATCAGTTGATGAGCCTGGCTCTGTTACATCATTCGTGAGGCGTCATCTCACCCCCGAAGCTGTTTTGTTTCTGACAAACGATGATGTTGTTGTCAATCCTCTACAGAATGGTGTGGCTTATTATGCTGCAATGCGAGGCAACGGCAATAATTGTTCGCTCTTTATTTATCCTAAGGGCGGACATGATTTAGGTTTGTTGGCAGATGATGTTTATCGAAAGCATCTGATTGATGATGTCAATTCATGGCTTGAAAACCATCAACCGATTGCGACTCCACAATCTATTCGCGTGGCGTGTATAGGCAATAGTATTACAGATGGAGCCGGAATTGACTTGGCAAGTGAAAAAGGTTATCCCGCGGTGTTGCTGAAACGGCTTGGCAAAGGCTTTGCGGTAAGAAACTTTGGAGTGTCGGCACGCACTCTACTTCGACGTGGAGACTTACCCTATGTCAATGAGTTGGCGTGGCGAGATGCACTGGCTTTCAATCCTAATATAGTGGTATTAAAGCTCGGAACAAATGATTCAAAGCCTGAAAACTGGCGTTTTAATGACGGCTTTGAACGAGATTTGTTGGCAATGGTTGACACTTTGCAGACTCTTCCAGCCCATCCAAAGGTATATCTTGCCACACCTATTCCTGCATTCAAACCCACTTGGAATATTAATGACTCGGTGATTGTAAACGCGATTATGCCGATTATACGTAAGGTTGCACGCAAACGACATTGTAAAATCATTGATTTGCACACAAAATATGCACCATATGGCGAGTTTATGCAGGCTGATGGCATTCATCCAACAGCTGAAGGAGCTGCAAAAATGGCTGAAATCATTGCCGAAGATTTGTCTAAAGATGACATAAAAAAATGATTTTTCATAAATAAAAAGAATTATACCTAACAGAATTAAATCCTTTTTGATATAACAATGAATCTGAAACAATGTATACTTCTCCTTGTGTTTATGAGTGCATTTTTGTTTGCTCATGCACAGAATCATCCTATTTTAGGGTATTATTGGCTTGGAATGACCGAAGAAGAACACTATCAACAGGCACTCAAAATGAAGGATGCTACAGAGGTGGGTAAGCCTGATGAGGTGCCAGGACGATATTTATTGAGTATTGCAGGTATTGACTTTGATGCCGAAACAACGTCGGTCAACTGGGCCGAACCTATCACTCTTGATGATTATTTGCAGTATTTGAAGAATCCTTCTCCTTTATTTTTCACTGGAAGAAGTTATTTTTACGAAGGTAAATTGGTCTCTTTGACAATCTATACGCCTTCACCCAATGAGTTGGAAGGCTTTCTTTGTTATATGCCAAAGACTGTTTTACCTGACGATAAAGAGGGAGAAAACCGAACTTCTTATGCAGTTTTCAATGTTGAGAAACATAATAAACTAGTGGATTTGACCAATCAGGTTGTGGCATATCTAAATAAAAGATATGGGAAACCACAAAAAGAATATGTAATTCCTTTGCTAAGTGCATTGAAGAAAGGTGAAGATAGTAAGCCGTTGGATAGCAAATGGTGTCGCCTTTGTAGTGGAGGAGCCGTGTTACCACGGGCAGAATGGCAGCAAGGAAAGATGAAAATTATTGTTGGAATCTCTAATTTTGCAAAACTTTTTATTTTGTTTTATGATGCAGAAGTGGTTTCTCCAACAGGTCTTTCGTCGTTGACAAAACCGGAAACTTCAGTAAAAGCTACAGCGGAATGGTAGTGAATGGATAAACAATGGTAGGAGTTTGACAAGTAAAGAGTCCCTAATTGTGTCCTTCATTGAGGCATAGAAACTCTTATTTTGTATCTGTCAGTTGTGTCATATCACACTGACAAATTTGTCATATCATTTTTATTGGCACGTTTTTAGCATAACATCGGTTGTCAAAATAAAATAGAAATATTAAATATATAATGATTATGAACATTAAACCATTAGCAGACAGAGTGCTGGTTGTACCTGCACCAGCTGAAGAAAAAGTAGGCGGAATCATCATTCCTGACACAGCAAAGGAGAAACCTCAACGTGGAAAGGTAGTCGCAGTAGGTCAAGGTACAAAGGATGAAGCTATGGTTCTGAAAGAGAATGATGTCGTTCTCTATGGCAAATACGCCGGAACCGAATTGGAATATGAAGGTGAAAAGTATCTGATTATGCGTCAAAGTGATGTCTTGGCAGTAGTTGGATAATTTGCGAAATCATAAAAATTATAATTCAAAATCAAAGATTTTTAGACAGAAAATATTATGGCAAAAGAGATAAAATATAATGTTGAAGCACGCGAACTCTTGAAAAGGGGCGTTGATCAATTGGCAGATGCAGTGAAGGTTACATTGGGTCCTAAAGGTCGTAACGTTGTTATTGAGAAGAAATTTGGTGCTCCTCAAATCACAAAAGATGGTGTAACCGTTGCTAAAGAGGTTGAACTTGAGGATCGTTTCGAGAATACTGGTGCACAACTTGTTAAGAGTGTTGCCAGCAAGACAGGCGATGATGCCGGTGATGGAACAACAACTGCAACAATTTTAACCCAGTCTATTGCTACAGAAGGATTGAAAAATGTAACTGCCGGCGCTAATCCTATGGATTTGAAACGCGGTATTGATAAGGCAGTAAAGGCTGTTGTAGACTATATTAAGGAGCATGCTGAACTCGTAGGTGACAACTATGACAAGATAGAACAAGTTGCTACGGTTTCTGCAAACAATGATCCTGAGATTGGAAAGCTGCTTGCTGATGCAATGCGTAAAGTCTCAAAGGATGGTGTTATCACTATCGAGGAGAGCAAAACTCGTGAGACCAGCATCGGTGTTGTAGAAGGAATGCAATTCGATCGCGGTTATTTGAGTGGCTATTTCGTTACAGATGCCGATAAGATGGAATGTGTAATGGATAACCCATATATCCTTATTTACGACAAGAAGATTAGCAACTTGAAAGACTTTTTGCCTATACTTCAGCCCGCAGCAGAGTCTGGTCGTCCATTAATGGTTATTGCAGAGGATGTAGATTCTGAGGCACTTACCACTTTGGTTGTAAACCGTTTGCGTGGTGGTTTGAAGATATGTGCAGTCAAAGCTCCTGGATTTGGCGACAGACGTAAAGCCATGTTGGAAGACATAGCCGTATTAACAGGTGGTGTAGTTATTAGTGAAGAGAAGGGCTTGAAGCTTGAACAAGCAACACTTGAGATGTGTGGTTCTGCAAAAAAAGTCACTGTTTCAAAAGATAATACGACTATCGTTGACGGCGGAGGCACAAAAGAAAACATCGCAGAACGGGTGGCTCAAATTAAAAATGAGATTGCAAACACAAAGAGTTCTTACGACAAAGAGAAACTCCAAGAGCGTCTTGCGAAGTTGGCAGGTGGCGTAGCTGTGCTCTATGTTGGTGCTAACTCAGAGGTTGAAATGAAAGAGAAGAAAGATCGTGTTGACGATGCTTTATGTGCTACTCGCGCTGCAATGGAAGAAGGAGTTGTTGCTGGTGGTGGTACAACTTATATCCGAGCACTCGAAGCTTTGAAGGGTCTTAAAGGCGATAATGCCGATGAACAAACAGGTATTAAGATTGTAGAGCGTGCTATCGAAGAACCACTTCGTCAGATTGTTGCTAATGCCGGAGGTGAAGGTTCGGTTGTAGTGAACAAGGTTGCTGAAGGAAAAGGCGACTTCGGATATAATGCACGGACTGATGAATTCGAAGATTTGAGAAAGGCTGGTATCATTGATCCTGCTAAGGTTGCACGTGTTGCACTTGAAAATGCAGCTTCTATTGCAGGATTGTTCCTAACAACAGAATGCTTGATAACAGACAAACCTGAACCTCAAGCACCTGCAATGCCTATGGCACAACCAGGTATGGGTGGTATGATGTAATTCATTTGAATCCTTAAAGTGTATTTAGCTTCATCATTGTAGAAGCTGAAAGTACACAAAAAATATAACCGGTTCATTCGTAAAGCGAGTGAACCGGTTTTTTGTTTTCTATGGTTTTACCATATAATTACACCCTCTTTATAAAACGTTTTCAGGCATATTGAATGGTAATTTCTATGAAATTAGATTCTAATGATTTGGCGTTCGTAGGTTAATAAAAATAAAAAAAGACTATTTTCTCTTTGAGTCTATTCGGATTTTTCCTATCTTTGTCGTAAACAGAAATATAAAATCATCGGACAATGTGCCGAAAATGATATTTTTTGATTTGTTTTAGTAGATTAGTTTTTAAGTAGTTTGTTTTTGAAAATCGGTTGTCGTGATGACATCCGATTTTTTTAGTTATTCGCTTTGATGTTTATACCTTTATTCCTATCTTTGCAAGATGAAAGTAAAATTTGATTGGAAACATGTTGGGTTATTAGCCTTTGTGGCTTGCCTTCTGCTATATATTACAAAGTCGTTTTTTATGTCTTTGGGTATCATGATGATTATTTTGCTTATTGATGCACTAATAGTGCAATGGGAAAATAATCGGAAAAACAAAGATAGATTCAAATAGTCATGGAGAAATTAACCGCACTTTATATACAATATAAGGGTGAAGAACCTGCAGAAATAGAGAAGATTCCTGGTGCAGGAAGTAACAGACAATACTATCGTTTCATAGGAAAAGATGGAGAAAGTGTTGTTGGTGTGATTGGAACGAGCCGTGATGAAAACCATGCTTTCATTTATTTGGATCGCCATTTTCAGTTACGTCAATTACCGGTTCCACATATCTTGGCCGTGAGCGAAGATGAATTGTGTTACTTACAGACCGATTTGGGGCATACATCTTTATTCGATGCCATTCGCGGGGGACGCGAAGCAGGAGGTCGTTACAATCAAAATGAGCAGCAGTTGCTCATTAAAACTATTCGTGCTTTGCCAAATTTTCAAATACGTGGAGCGCGTGGTCTTGATTGGAAGAATTGTTATCCGCAGCCTGAATTTGATGAGGAGAGTGTGCTCTTTGATCTCAATTATTTCAAATATTGCTTCTTAAAAGCCACTGGACTCGACTTTCATGAGTTGAAACTTGAAGCAAACTTTCACATGTTTGCCCAAGATTTGACGTCTGAAACGTCTGATTACTTCCTCTATCGTGACTTCCAAGCGCGTAATGTTATGCTCGATCAAGAGGGTAATCCCTATTTCATTGACTTTCAGGGTGGGCGAAAGGGGCCATTCTATTATGACCTTGCATCATTCCTTTGGCAAGCTTCTGCGAAATATTCCTTTAAACTTCGCCGCACATTAACGTATGAATACTATGATGCTTTGCAGCAATATGTAGAAGTACCCAGCGTGCGCCATTTTGTCAATCGATTGAGTTTATTTGTATTGTTCCGCTTACTTCAGGTGCTCGGAGCATATGGTTTTCGGGGCTATTTCGAACGAAAGAAACACTTCATTGACTCCATTCCTCCTGCAATTGATAATCTTCGGGAGTTGTTAAAGATGCCACAAGAGACGTTCCCTTACCCTTATTTGATGAACATGTTGCAACGATTGACGGAGCTTCCCCAGTTTGCTCAGGTTGAAAAACCCGTCATGACACGTTCCGATGGCTTTAAGATTAGTGACAATAATGTGTATGAATCACATCCTCAAGACGGCCCGGCGACGTTCTCAAAATATGATGATAAGGGACCATTGGTGCTTAGAATATATAGCTTTTCTTATCGAAAAGGAATTCCAGAAGACCCTTCTGGTAATGGTGGTGGATATGTTTTCGACTGTCGAAGTACACATAATCCCGGGCGATATGAGCCTTATAAGAAGCTGACAGGATTGGATGAACCTGTCATTCGCTTTCTTGAAGATGACGGAGAAATACTTACTTTCCTTGAAAGTGTTTACAAGTTAGCCGATCATCACGTAGCTCGCTATATACAACGTGGCTTTACGAGTTTGATGTTTTCGTTTGGATGTACTGGTGGTCAGCATCGATCTGTGTATAGTGCACAGCATCTTGCCGAGCATCTTCACGATAAATTTGGTGTCAAAGTGATTGTTTGTCATCGTGAACAAGGTATAGAACAGGTGTTCGAAGCAAAGAAATAACGAGTAAACAAGATAAATAAATTTGGGTGATTCAATAGAAATCACTAAATTTGTAGACATAAAATTCAGCATGATGCAAGCAATGATATTCGCCGCAGGAATGGGAACTCGCCTGAAACCACTTACCGATAGTATGCCAAAAGCGTTGGTAAGGGTGGGAGGAGAGCCACTGCTCAAGCGTGTAATCCTAAGATTAAAGGCGGCAGGTTTTGAGAGAATAGTCATCAATGTGCATCATTTTGCCGACCAAATCATTGACTATCTAAGGGAAAATGACAATTTTCATCTCGATATTCGCATCAGTGATGAAACTAATGGCTTACTCGAAACTGGCGGAGGAATAAAGTTTGCCCACTCTCTTTTTACCAAAAATGAACCCATTTTGATTCATAATGTCGACATTTTAAGTAATGTTGACCTCAAGAAGTTCTATACTTCAGACCGAAAAATAATGTGCCCTTCTTGTGGTGTTCCCCACGAAATGGCTGGTGCTGTGTTGCTTGTTAGTTGGCGAGAAACCAAGCGCTATCTATTGTTTAACCAGGAAATGCGCCTCGTAGGATGGGTAAATATAGAGACAGGTCAGGTGAAAAGCCCTTATAAAGAAATACAAAAGGCGTCAGTAGATGACTTGAAGAAGCATTATCAAATGTATGCTTTTTCTGGTATTCACACGTTTTCTCCACAACTCTTTCCTTTGATGAACGACTATCCTGAACGTTTCCCCATCATGGATTTCTACTTGCAGAACTGCGACAAAGTAGCCATTAAAGGGTATATAAAGCCTGATCTTAAACTGATGGATGTGGGAAAACTTGACACGCTTGACCAGGCAGAAGCCTTTGCTCAGCAGCTGATTGATTGATAAGAAATATCACAAATAATATCCATTTACTATGCAACAGAAGATAATAATTCTTGATTTCGGTTCACAAACCACACAGCTGATTGGCCGACGTGTGCGTGAACTGGATACCTTCTGCGAGATTTTACCTTACAACAAGTTTCCAAAAGACGACCCAAATATCATTGGTGTAATCTTAAGCGGAAGTCCTTATTCGGTGCATGATGAGGAGGCTTTTAAGGTAGAATTAAGCCAATTTATTGGTAAATACCCTGTTTTGGGTATCTGCTATGGAGCACAATACATCTCTTATGCTGGCGGAGGAACCGTTGAACAGACTGGAACGCGCGAATATGGCCGTGCAAATCTTGAGATGATTGACTGCAATTGCCGCATCTTTAAGGGCTTTGAGAAAGGCTCACAAGTATGGATGAGTCATGGCGATACGATTACTTCGATTCCTAAAGATTTCCATATTACGGGCTCAACTTCCGATGTTAAGTATGCAGCTTTTGCCAATGAAGACAAGAATGTATGGTGTGTTCAGTTCCATCCAGAGGTGTTCCATTCACTGCAAGGTATGCAATTACTGCGCAATTTCGTAGTAGACATTTGTAAAAGTAAACAAGAATGGAGTGCAGCTTCATTCGTAGAGAGCACTGTTGCAGAGTTAAAAGCACAGTTAGGTAACGACAGAGTAATCCTCGGCTTGTCAGGAGGTGTAGACTCATCTGTATGTGCCACCTTGCTCAATAAAGCCATTGGAGATCATCTCACCTGTATCTTTGTAGATCATGGAATGCTTCGTAAGAACGAGTTTTCTAAGGTAATGGAAGCTTATGAGGGGCTTGGTCTTCATGTGATTGGCGTAGATGCCAGTGAGAAATTCTTCAAAGACTTAGAAGGAGTGACTGATCCTGAACAGAAACGCAAGATTATTGGTCGTGATTTTGTTGAGGTTTTCAATGCTGAAGCAAAGAAGATTACTGATGCAAAATGGTTGGCTCAGGGAACAATCTATCCTGATCGTATAGAAAGTTTGAGTATCACGGGCATGACAATCAAGAGTCATCACAATGTAGGTGGACTTCCAGAAGAGATGAAACTCAAGCTTTGTGAACCCTTGCAATGGCTATTTAAGGACGAGGTTCGACGTGTAGGCTACGAGTTAGGCATGCCAGAACGTCTCATAAAACGCCATCCATTCCCAGGTCCAGGCTTAGCCGTTCGCATCCTTGGTGACATTACTCGTGAGAAAGTTCGCATCCTTCAAGACGCTGATGACATCTATATTGAGAAGATGCATCACTATAAATTGCCAGATGGAACGACGCTCTATGACAATGTTTGGCAAGCTGGTACCGTACTGCTTTCTACCATTCGGTCGGTTGGAGTGATGGGAGATGAACGCACTTATGAGCATCCTGTGGCACTGCGCGCAGTGACTTCTATGGATGCAATGACAGCAGACTGGGCACACCTTCCTTATGATTTCATGGCCGAAGTGTCTAATGAAATTATCCGAAAGGTAAAGGGAGTTAATCGCGTTTGTTATGACATATCCTCAAAACCACCTTCGACAATCGAGTGGGAGTAAAGGAACCATAAAAAAATAAAATTCTAAAAGGGTAAAAATAGAAGAATAAAGGCGCATAAAGAGAGGCCGTTTTACAATTTATATTCGTGTAAATCATTTCTCTTCTCAGCTTTAGTTGTTTCTCTCTTTTTACCCTTTTATATTCTTAAGGCTATTCCACTAAAAAACTTTACAATATCCTTCTCATAACTCGCGTATTTGAAACGGAGGTTGGTTTCTTTCAAAAAACACTCGTTTTTAAAGGCTTTCAAAAGACGATGTATATCAATTGGTTACGAAAAAGAGAAGGAAGAATCTGCAAATTTGTAGTAGAATAAAACCTTGTTTCACGTCAATGGTATTGTAAAATAGCCCATATTGTGGGATGATATAGTACAGAATACGTCATGAAATAATAGGGATAGCGTTGCAATATGACTGATTTCGTTTACAACTCAGTTTTATTTTTGTTTATGTTTTGCTTCTTAACTGCCGCTTTTTCGACTTTTTCTCACTTTCTTTTTCTATTTCATTGATTTATGAAGGACTAAAAATTGGTATTTAATCATTACATTATTGTATATTGAATACAATGGGTATACTTTGTATATTGTGACGAAAATAACGAAATAGAGAGAGGAGTGGACTGCTGATTGGACTTTAAGAGGGTTTGCCTTAACAATACTTCAAGAGACGGAAAAAGGAAGTTTGACGCGAAAAACACGTTCAAACTTCCTTTATTTCCTGTAGAATTAATGATTGCTTATTTGTTTTTCAGCAAATCACGAATTTCAGAAAGCAACTTCTCTTCAGCTGTTGGTTCTGGATTAGGGGCTGGAGCTGCAGGCTCTTCTTTTTTCTTTTGCGACAACTTATTAATGGCTTTTACAAGCAAGAACACACAGAAGGCGATAATGATAAAGTTGAAAACATTCTGCAAGAAGTTTCCATAGTTGATTGTTACGCTTTGCATGTGCTCGACACCTGGTAGCTGTACCTCGGGCAATTGAATCTTTAGGTCGCTGAACTTCACTCCACCGATGAGCCAACCAATAGGAGGCATGATGATATCATCAACGATAGAAGTAACGATTTTACCGAAAGCACCGCCGATGATAACACCGACTGCCATGTCAACTGCATTGCCTTTAACCGCAAAGTCTTTGAATTCTTGAATGAATTTACCCATGTCTGTAATATTTAAGATAATGTTTAGTTTTTAAAATTGCATGCCTTTCTTTTGTCATATCGGCTTTGCAATCCCCCTCATACAATCTTGTTAATCCGTGATATATAGGGAGTGATACTATTTTTTATAATATTTAATATAACTTGCGCCTGCAAAAATAAAAAAAATATTGTATCTTTGCAATCGTAACAAGAGAAATGTTGCGATATAAAAAATAAAAATATTGTTTTATAAACCTTTATAAAAAGTAAATTAAAAATGGTAAATGTAGCTATTAACGGCTTTGGTCGTATTGGTCGTCTCGCATTCCGTCAGATGTTTGAGGCAGAAGGTTATGAGGTTGTTGCTATCAATGACTTGACAAGTCCTAAGATGCTTGCTCACCTTTTGAAGTATGATACAGCACAGGGTGGCTTCGCTGGCAAGTATGGTGAAGGCAAACACACAGTAGAAGCAACTGAAGACTCAATCATCGTTGATGGTAAGGAGATTAAGATTTCTGCTGAGAAAGACGCTGCTAACTGCCCATGGGCTGCTAACAATGTAGATGTTGTTCTCGAATGTACAGGTTTCTATACTTCTAAAGAGAAGGCTTCTGCTCACTTGAAGGCAGGTGCAAAGAAGGTTGTTATTTCTGCTCCAGCTGGTAACGATCTTCCAACTATCGTATTCAATACTAACCACAAGACTCTGACTCCAGCTGATACAGTTATCTCTGCAGCTTCTTGTACAACAAACTGCTTGGCTCCTATGGCAGCAGCTTTGAATGGTTATGCTCCTATTCAGAGTGGTATTATGTCTACAATCCACGCTTATACAGGTGACCAAATGATTCTTGATGGTCCTCAGCGTAAGGGTGATCTTCGCCGTTCTCGTGCTGGTGCATGCAACATTGTGCCTAACTCAACAGGTGCAGCTAAGGCTATCGGTCTTGTAATTCCTGAGTTGAATGGTAAACTTATCGGTTCAGCACAGCGCGTTCCAACTCCAACTGGTTCAACAACTATCCTTGTTGCTGTTGTAAAGGGTAAGGATGTTACTGTAGAAGGCATCAATGCTGCTATGAAGGCTGCTGCAAACGAGAGCTTTGGTTACACTGAAGATCAGATTGTTTCTTCTGATATCATCGGTATGCGCTTTGGTTCTTTGTTCGATGCAACACAGACAATGGTTAGCAAAATCGACGATGACACCTATCAGGTACAAGTTGTTTCTTGGTATGATAACGAGAACTCTTACACCTCTCAGATGGTACGTACAATCAAGTTCTTCGCAGAACTGAAGTAATACAATAATGAGTCATTTAATTGTTGCACTCATATAAGAGCGTAACAGAATGATGAAATATAATCCCTGTCGGCTTGCTGACAGGGATTTTTTTTATTAACTTTGTCTTTATGAACAATAAATCTAATGACAATATGCTTGCAGATTCACATCCTTTAATTGCTATCGTGGGGCCAACAGCTTCTGGAAAGACAAATTTTGCAGCCCATCTTGCGGCTCGTCTTGATGCAGAAATTATCAGCGCCGATAGCAGACAAGTATATCGTGATATGACGATTGGTACTGGAAAAGATTTGGATGACTATATTGTTGATGGCCAAAAGATTCCATACCACTTAATAGATATCTGCAATGCTGGTACAAAATATAATCTTTTTAGATATCAAGAAGACTTCTTAAATGCTTATTCGGATATCGTGAAGCGAGGCAAACAAGCAATCCTATGCGGTGGAACCGGACTTTATGTTGAATCTGTTTTGAAAGGTTATCAGCTTTCTCCTGTACCTCAAAATCAGGCACTTCGTGATAGGCTTTCAGGTAAATCACTTGAAGAGTTAACCTTAATCTTAGAGGAGTTAAAGTTGAAAAATGGAGTGAAAATGCACAATAAGACGGATGTAGACTCGTGTCAACGTGCTATACGTGCTATTGAAATAGAAAGTTATAACCTCGAAAATCCAACAGAGAATAGGCTCTTTCCTCCAATTAAGTCCCTTATAATAGGAATTGATATAGACCGAGATACCCGGAGAAAGAAAATCACTGATAGGTTGAAACAGCGCTTAGAATCAGGTATGATAGATGAAATCAAAGGACTACTTGAGCGTGGTATTGCTGCGGAAGACCTTATTTATTATGGTCTTGAGTATAAGTTTGTGACCGAATATCTCATGGGAAAGGTGGATTATAAGACTATGTTTGCGAGCCTTGAAATAGCAATTCATCAGTTTGCTAAACGCCAAATGACATGGTTTAGAGGTATGGAAAGGCGAGGATTTGATATCCATTGGATAGATGCCTCATTGCCAATGGAAGATAAATTAAAACAGGTTGAGGAGCTTTTAGATTCCTATCATCATAGTTAAAAAATCATTTCAAAAGACTCCTCCATCTTATTTATATATAGGATGCTGATATTTTAGTCATTAAAAGTTATCCCATCTTATTAATTTTCTTAAGTTCTTCACTATTGAGGAATTTGATTTTACGTCCATCAATCGCTATAAGTTTCTCATTAGCAAAGGCAGATAGCGTTCGGATGGCATTGCTTGTAGTCATATTTGAGAGGTTTGCCAAGTCTTCACGGCTAAGATATATGCTCAATGTATAACCGTCTTCTTCTAATCCATAATTATCTTTCAATAGAAGAAGCGCTTCGGCTAATCGTGCACGGATATGCTTTTGCGTCAGATTTACAATGCGATTTGCGAAATGTCCCAACTCTTTTGACAAGTTCTTTAGAAAGAAAAGATTGATATTGAAGTTTTCTTTCATCATCTGAATGATGATATACATGTCTATATAAGCAATGGTAGAGTCTTCCAATGCCATTGCCTCAGTTGTATAAGATTCGTCTGCAAAGTAGGCTCTGAAGCCGAAAAACTCCATTGGTTTGACTATACGTATAATCTGATTACGCCCGCCTATACCCATCTTTGATACCTTAACCTTACCATGTATGAGTAGTTTCATACAATTGGGATTATCTATATCCCTATATATATATTGGCCTTTTATGATTCTTTTAATTTGAACATTGTCGAGGAATGCCTTCTGTTGGCCTTCAGATATAGGTCCCCATAGATGTATGAGGGCCTTGATAACCTCGTTCCTTGTGTTATCTTGATTTAGCATCTTGCATTAATTATTAATTACAATCTTTGTTATTAGCGATTACAAATATAATAAAAAACTCTCAATGTCATCCTCATTTTTGACAAAATTATACGATTTGTTGATTTAAAAGTAGTTTTCTTTAAAAAAGACATGCATTTTATTGGTGCATTTATTGAAATTGATTAACTTTGAGAACAAGTGAAGACGCTGAGTCTTTACATTAACCAAAGCATATAGAACATAATAAACCTTAGTACAGAACTATGAGCTATCTAAAGTTTGAAAAGGCATTGATGACGAACTTACAAGAGTCGTTGCAACGCGAGTTGCTTCGAACGAATCGTTCAGGTGCATACGCTTGTTCTACGATTGTAGACTGCAATACGAGGAAATATCATGGTTTGTTGGTGGTTCCCGTGCCGGAAATCGATGACGAAAACCATGTTTTATTGTCTTCTTTGGATGTTACTGTCGTGCAACATGGAGCAGAATTTAATCTTGGTCTCCACAAATACCATGGTGATACCTATAGCCCCAATGGGCATAAGTATATCCGTGAGCTTGTTTGTGATAAGGTTCCAACAATTATTTACCGTGTAGGCGGAGTTATTTTGAAGCGAGAGATTGTGTTTCAACACTACGAAGATCGAATCCTTATACGTTATACGTTGGTCGATGCGCATTCTGATACAACCTTACGACTACGTCCTTTCTTGGCTTTTCGGAGCGTTCGGGAGTTTACACACGAGAATTCCGTTGCGAGCCGAGACTTCCAATTGGTTGATAATGGAATTAAAACACGAATGTATCCGAGTTATCCCGAACTCTTTATGCAATTGAGTAAGTCCAACGAGTTTATCTTCCAACCAGATTGGTACCGTGGAATTGAATATTCAAAAGAACAAGAACGCGGTTATGCTTCTAACGAAGACCTTTATGTTCCTGGTTATTTTGAAGTGAATATAAAGAAAGGTGAGAGTATTGTTTTTGCGGCTTCTACTTCTGAAATCAAAACAACGACATTAAAAAAGCTTTTTGACGAGGAGGTTGAAGAACGCACACCGCGTGATAATTTCTTTCATTGTCTTGTCAATGCTGCCCACCAATTCCACATTCATGAAAAGAATGATGATCGTTATATCCTTGCAGGCTATCCTTGGTTTAAGTGCCGTGCGCGTGACATGTTTATCGCATTGCCAGGGCTAACATTATCCATTGAGGAGCAAGAATACTTTGAACTCGTTATAAAAACTGCTGAACGAGGGATAAAAGAGTTTATGGAAAGCAAGCCACTTAGTGTGAAAATTACTGAGATTGAGCAGCCCGATGTCTTGCTTTGGCTTATCTGGTGTCTACAGCAATACGCCAAAGAGGTGGGACTTGAAGCCTGTTTGAAACGCTATGGAAAGTTTATGAAGCAAGTACTTCAGTTCATAGAAGAAGGTAAGCATCCTAATTTGGAAGTAAAGGAAAATGGACTTCTATATACTGATGGACGTGGAAAATCTGTTACTTGGATGAATTCCAGTGTGAATGGCAGCCCTGTTGTTGTTCGGACGGGATACATCGTAGAGTTCAATGCATTATGGTATAACGCATTAAAGTTCTGTTCTTCTTTGGCAAAATTAAACAATAACTATAAAGAAGTAGCTCATTTAGAAGCGTTAGCAGAGCGTTGTCAGCAATCATTTAGTAAGGTTTTCTATAATGAATACGGCTATTTGTTTGACTATGTTAATGGTGGTTCGCAAGATTATAGCGTTCGACCGAACATGATTTTTGCCGTAGCTCTCGATTATTCTCCATTGTCTCAAGAGCAAAAGAAGAGTGTACTTGATGTGTGTACCCGTGAACTTTTGACCCCAAAAGGCTTGCGTTCACTATCTCCAAAGAGTAGTGGTTACAACCCAATCTATACTGGTCCACAGGTGCAAAGAGACTATGCCTATCATCAAGGTACTGCTTGGCCATGGCTTGGAGGCTTTTATATGGAAGCATGTTTGAAACTATATAAGCGTACAAGGCAAAGCTTCGTTGAACGCCAGATGGTTGGATATGAAGATGAAATGTTCCAGCATTGCATTGGAACTATTCCAGAACTATTTGATGGCAACCCGCCTTTCCATGGGCGTGGAGCTATTTCTTTTGCTATGAACGTGGCCGAGATACTGCGTACACTCGAACTCTTGGAACGCTATAACTTTAATTCTGGGGAGGAAAGAAAATGAAGATCTTGATGTTTGGATGGGAATATCCCCCTCATGTTTATGGTGGTTTAGCCACAGCTAATTATGGTATCACAGAAGGTTTGCACGCACATGGTAATGCGGAAATTACGCTTTGTCTCCCCAAACCATTTGGAGATGAAGACCGAACACCGGCAAACATTCTTGCAATGAATTGTGTTCCCATTGCATGGCGTGACGTGAATTACGATTATGTTAAAGATAGAGTAGGGCATGTTATGAGTCCTGAACTCTATTATCAACTACGTGATCACATCTATGGTGACTTCAATTATATGCATGTTAACGACCTTGGCTGCATGGATTTTGCAGGAGGTTATCCTTCAAACCTGCATGAAGAGATTAATAACTACTCTGTTATTGCAGGCGTAGTTGCCAGGACTTTAGACTTCGACATTATTCATGCACACGATTGGTTGACTTATCCTGCTGGCATACATGCTAAGCAAGTGACAGGGAAACCATTGTGTATACACGTTCATGCCACTGATTTTGATCGCAGTAGAGGCCAAGTTAATCCCACTGTTTACGGCATAGAGAAGGATGGAATGGATAATGCTGACTGCATCATGTGTGTCAGTGAATTGACACGTCAGACTGTAATCCATCAGTATTATCAAGATCCTCGTAAGGTGTTTACAGTGCATAATGCCGTTTATCCGTTAAAGAAGGAATGGCAAGATATACCTCGTCCAGACCATAGAGGAAAAGAGAAGGTCGTGACATTCTTAGGGCGTATCACGATGCAGAAAGGCCCAGAGTATTTCATTGAGGCTGCCAACATGGTGCTCCATCGCACACGAAACATTCGTTTTTGTATGGCGGGATCAGGTGATATGCTTGATCAGATGATTTATTTAGCAGCAGAACGCGGTATTGCAGATCGTTTCCATTTCCCTGGTTTCATGCGAGGAAAGGAGGTTTATGAATGCTTAAAAGATTCCGATGTCTATGTAATGCCTTCGGTAAGTGAACCTTTTGGTATCTCTCCACTTGAGGCGATGCAATGTGGAACGCCATCGATTATTTCGAAACAGAGTGGTTGTGCCGAGATTCTTACCAATTGTATAAAGATGGATTACTGGGATATTCATGCACTTGCTGATGCAATTTATAGTATCTGTTGTAATGAAAGTCTTTTCGATTACCTTGCTGTTGAAGGGAAAAAAGAGGTCGATCAAATCACATGGGATAAGGTAGGACAATGGATTTACGAGCTTTATGAGCGTACGTTAGGCTGGAAATAAATTATATAATATAATGTTTGACCAAATAATCATCAAATAAAGAATATGAAAACAATTTGTTTATATTTCGAGATACATCAGATTATACATCTTAGACGCTATCGTTTCTTTGATATAGGAACCGACCATTACTATTACGATGACTATGAAAATGAGCATAGTATAACAGATATTGCAGAAAGTTCCTATATGCCTGCACTCAACACCCTACTCGAAATGATTAAGAATAACGGTAATTATTTCAAGGTAGCATTCTCACTTAGCGGTGTGGGTATGGAGCAATTAGAGATGCATGCCCCTCAAGTGTTGGAGAAATTACAAGAGCTTAACGAGACGGGGTGTGTGGAATTTTTGGCTGAACCCTATTCACATGGACTTGCATCTTTAGTGAACGAAGAAAGCTTTGCAGATGAAGTAAAACGGCAATGCACTAAAATCAAAGAGTATTTTGGCCAATCTCCGAAGGTGCTTCGCAACTCTTCACTCATCTATAGCGATGAGATTGGCTTCCAAGTAGCTCAAATGGGATTCAAAGGTATGCTTACTGAAGGCGCAAAGCATGTCTTAGGATGGAAGTCTCCACATTATATTTATAGCAGTGCAATGGCTCCTCAGTTGAAGTTATTACTGAGAGATATCCAACTTAGCGATGATATTTCGTTGCGTTTCAATAATCGTGATTGGTCAGGATATCCATTGTTTGCCGATCGTTATATTGATGAGATTGCGTCATTGCCCGAGCAAGAAAAGGTTATTAATATCTTTATGGAACTTTCAGCCTTAGGAATTGCACAACCTTTGTCCAGCAATATCCTCGAATTCTTTAAGGCTTTACCTGTTTGTGCAAAGGAAAAGGATATCACATTCTCTACTCCTTCTGAAATCTGTAGTACGTTTAAACCTGTCGATACATTAAGTGTTCCCGACACTTTAAGCTGGGTTGACGAAGAACGTGATGTTAGTTCATGGCTTGGAAACCCTATGCAGCGTGAAGCTTTCAATAAACTTTATAGCGTGGCCGACCGTGTTAGAATTGCCAATGATGCACGAATCAATCAAGACTGGGACTATCTTCAGGCCAGCAATAACTTTAGATTCATGACCACAAAGCCTTCACGCATTGGCATAGATCTTGGTATTTACAGCAGTCCTTTTGATGCTTTCACCAACTATATGAATATTTTGGGCGACTTTATCACTCGTGTCAATAACCTCTATCCTGCCGAAATAGGAAATGAGGAACTTGAGAGTTTGTTGACAACCATAAAGAATCAAGGTGATGAATTGGCCATGAAGGATAAAGAAATCGTTCGATTGCAGGCCAAAATAGAAAAGATAGAGGATGCAAACAAGAAAGAAGGAGTGAAGGAACCCAAGGCTAAGAAGCCGTCAACCAGTAAGAAACCGGTGGCGAAAAAGCCTATAACTAAGTCTAAAAAGTCTGTAGAAGAACAGAAAAAAGATAAGAAATAGGTAGTTATCACAATTCAACTACATCATATAAAAGCGCTCGGTGGTTGTTCGCCGAGCGCTTTTGTTTGTATAACTAATTTCTCTTTATGATATTGTCTAAGTCAGTGTTTTTGATGATTAAACAGCTTTGTGTTCAAAATACGTGTGGCGATAGTCTATCATAAATAAGGGGTTGTCAGCAATCCAAGCTTATTTATGCCAAGAGTCAAGTAACATTTACATGATTAATGCAAATAACGAGGCACCAATTACCGTCAATATACCGCTGACAACAATCGAAAGACCGCTCGTAGCGCCTTCAATGGTTCCAATTTCCATAGCTTTTGCAGTACCAATTGCATGCGAAGCACTTCCTATTGCGATACCTTTTGCAATAGGTTCCTCTATCTTAAGGAGTGATAAAAACTTCTCCGCGAAGATGTTACCCAATACACCTGACACAATGATTACTACCACTGTAACCGATACATAACCACCTAATTCCTCTGAAACGCCCATGCCAATAGCGGTCGTTATGGACTTAGGGAGGAAGGTTGCATACGTGGCATGATCAAATCGAAAGAGTAGGGCGAGGAGCAAAACGGTTAGTAAACTCGACGCCACTCCAGCCGTAATACCCGATATAATTGCCTTATAATTCTTCTTCAAAAGCTCCACTTGTTGATACAATGGCACGGCAAGACATATTGTTGCTGGTGTGAGAAGGTAACTCAACCAGTTTGAATCTACGTTATAATCTTCATAACTTACGCCGGTCAAAAGCAAGCAGGCAATGACTAAAATGATTGCAATCAGCAGAGGATTCATGAAACTCCATCCCGTCTTTTTCCTGAGATACATACCTATTACGTATGAACCAAGGCTGATTAATACGCCGAAATAAATCGAATCTGTTAGCATATTATTATTGTTATCCTATTTTGTAGCTTTCTTTTCTTTCTTATTTCTACGAATGATTCGTTGAGTAACATAGCCCGCTGCGCCCATAACCGTGAACGTACTCACGGTAGTTACAACAACGTATTGCAGGAGATTTGAACGTATTTCAGCCCAAGAATCAATCAAACCGACAGCTGCCGGAATGAACATCACTGGCATAATAGCTATTAAAAAAATGCTTGTTTCGCGCACATCATTTACTTTTACCCATTTCATCAATAGCGCGATAAAGAGCAACACAATGCCGTAGATGCTGGCAGGGATGGGCAATGGAATCAGAAAATGCAAAAGCTCGCCAATAAATGTGAATGCGATGATGATGATAAATTGTTTGATGAACTTCATCTTTGCACGTTTACTTTAGATTAATCTCACGTATATATTGTTCTATAAAGTCTGCAGAGTTCTCCGTACCCAAGCGTATACTGTCGAAACATAGGTCGTAATCGTTGGCTTCTCCCCATTTCATTCCTGTGTAATACTTATGATAACGCACTCTGCTTTCATCCAAATCATGCACAAATTGCTTGGCTTCTTCATGACTGATATGCTCCTCTTTTACAATTGCAGAGATGCGACCTTGAAGACTACCTTTTAGGAATACCGAGACAAGATCCTTGCGGTTTCTGAATATGTAGTTACCACATCGGCCGATGATAATACAATCTTGCGAACCAATTAAATCGTAAAGAATATCAAACGCCTTACAATTTGCAACCTTAGGTTCGTCATCAAACTGGGAGATTGCAAACATAAGTTCGTCTACTGGGCGTTCTTCAAAGAAGTCATCCATCTCTTCTAAGACTCCTTTTTGACGTGCCATCTCTAATAGATTCTTGCGGGTATAGAATGGAATACCATAGAAAGCAGACAGCTGTTCGCCAATGTGTAACGCGCCACAGCCGCATTGTCGTGCAATCGTTATTATCATAGGATTTTACTTTATATTGTTATCTTGACATTGCAAAATTACAAATAATTTCATAGATATTCTTTCTTTATCATTTTTTTTTCGTCATTTCGCAAGATTGGTTGCATTTTATGTGTTATAGGTTAAGTAGGAAAGACGTAGTTTCTCTTAAGCTTTTATCGAAGTTTTCTACGCAAATTTGTTAAAAAATTATAGCTAAGCATTGGTTTGATAAGGCCTATGGGGAGGCTATTGCAGGGGCGTTTGTAAGTTTTGTTGGGCTCGGTTTGTCGTATAGATGTAGCTTGTTGGTAATCAATAGCATAGGAGGTGTTTTACAAAGTGTGTCATTTTATGGCGTGATATGCGTCAAATGATGAAGTAAAATGAATGGTTTCACGCATTAAAATGGCTGAAAATATTTTCTTATTCTCTTATTGTTATTTCCCATTTACATTCCACTCATCATGAGAAATAAAAAAGGCAGTCCTCGCATGGACTGCCTTTTGTATTTAATTTGATTTGAAATGTGTCGAATCTTATCGCTGTGCGCCCACTTTCAACTTGCTAATGTCTTTGTTCATCACAGTGAACTGACCCTTCGCTGGATTCTGATAGTTGGGATTATCGCCATTCTTACCAGAAACATCTCCATTCCAATAGAGGCTGTTATCTTTGTCGCTTGCTGCAAAAATGTTGGCATTATTGCAGTTAAAATAATAGTTGTTACGATATTCAGGCGTAGAGGTTGTTGCCTGATTCGTATATACCGCCTGCGTATTGGTAATGAGATTGTTGGCTACTTTGATTCGTTGACCACCTTTCTTTCCATTAAACCGCACATAGAGGATGCGTTTACCATTGGCGCCATTCATACAATTATCAATCGTGTTTTGTGTGATATTAATCTCTGGAATGGGGTTGCCAAAGCTGTTAGAAGCATCATCATAGCGTATGAAATCACGCTCAGTAGCGCAATTATAGATAACGTTGTTGTTGATGTTCAAGCTCTTTATATAGCCTTTTCGGCAGTCAAAGAGGTCGCCTCCATCACAAACGATGTCGTGGATGAATGAGTTTTGAATATTGATGGCTTCGATAGTAGCACCTACATTAATATAATAGAAACCCTTCATCACTGTGCCTGACGAAACCGCTCCATAGAACTCACAATTATTTATGTCGAGTTTCTTGTACTCAGTTGCTGTCTTATAATTGAAGAACTGGTCGTTAGAAGCATTCTTTGTACCATCAACAATGACGTTGGTTAATGTCAATCCGGCTCCATTCTCCAATTGGAAGCGTCCCTGAATCTTTGGTTTTGCAGTCTGATATATACCTTTAATGACGATGTCTTTATTGATAACGGCACTACCTGCGCCATCTTCTCCAGACCCACCACTAATCTTATAGGTACCATTATACAAAGCAAACACTTGATTAGCTGTGGCATTTTCTAACATCTCACTAAAGTTGTCAGTAGAGCGAACGATAGTTGCGCCCGAGAGATCAATAATGGTTTTGAAGCTCTTTGAACCGCGTTCTTTGCCATTTCGATATAGTTTGAGCGTGTAATCTGTTTCGGGTTGCAGTCCTGTTACATGCGCACGACCATTAGTTTTGTCGCTTTCTGTCAGTGTGTATTGAGTTACTTTATTGCCAGTTGTCTTGTTAAACACTGTGATGTTATCAACCTCTTCACCTGCTGGCCAATGGGCAACGACATCTCTATCACCAACATCTTCAAGCGAGAATGAGGTGAGAATCTGTTGTGCACTGGTGCGGAAATAGACCTCACTCCACTTAGAATTGCGTGAAACATCAGCGCTATCAAGGGCCATTACGCGTGCAGAATATTTCGTATCATATACAAGATTCTCTAACTTAATCGTTGGATTATTGACTTTTAAGGTAAGCGTTGGCTTACCAGTAAACGTGAGACTATCGTCTGCATAGACTTCAACTTGATAGTTTTTTACGCCAGTTGAGGCTGCCCAATTTAGGGTTGCATTACTTTCTCCGATGTTTTTTGCTTCGAGATCTATAGGAGAGAAGGCTCTATCAAAGATGATATTCTTAATCTCCTCCATAGGACTTTCACAGGCTGTTAGGCCAAAAGAAAGGCCTAACAAACATGTGGTGATGATATGATTTGTTTTCATTTTGTTTCTTGTTATTAGTCAGACAATTGGCCATAGATGCCATTATTATTGAGCATTCCATTGCTATTGTTGATGAATGTTTGCCAGATGGGCCATAGACAATGGGTGCTTGGTTTGACAACATATAAGCCTTGGATGTAGTCTTCGGTAAGAAGATTGAGACCAGTCTTATTATCTACGAACCAGTTTTTCGATGTCCAACCGGCATTTTTCAGTTCCTGTATCTTGGTGTTATTATCTTCTCCCTTATTAAGTCCATAGACTTGGATGTTATTTGCATCGGTAGTGGCATTGATATAAACCTTATCAGGCAGGCCTGCATAACGTCCGGTGCGGTTGGAAAGTGCGTTGAGTTTCTCAACTTCTTCAGCCATTTTGCTGTCGATAATGCCCCATCTAACAAGGTCAGCCTTACGTAATGACTCGCCTGCGAACTCCAAAGCACGTTGCTCAACAATGCCTTCAAAGAACGCATTCTTACTTGCTGTGTACTTTGTTTTGAGTGCCATTACCTTTGCAGAAGGAAGTACTCGTGCAAGAACGGGTTCCATATAGGTCCATGCTTTCGCTGTATTTCCAAGTGCATTCTCGGCTTCTGCTGCCATCAAATAAACGTCGGCGAGACGCATATACTGCCAGTTGACACCGTCGTCATTAGTAGAAGTGACGATGCGATTCATCCATTCATAGCGTAATTTGCCAAAGCACCATTTATTGATAGACCTTAACTGCACTGATGCTTTACCCTTACTGTCAAGGTCTTTACCCCATTCGTAAGGTATACAAGTAATATCTCGGCGCACATCTTCTGTGTCATAATCGTAGTAAAGGGTAGGAGTGGGGCCATTTACACCACCTTGTGCCTGTCCCGTATATTGGTCTTTAGCATTATGTTTGACACCCAATGTGTAGAGAACACGGCCGCGTCCTGCTGAGAAAGGTATTTCCCAAAGGCTCTCTCCGCCTGCAGTGACGTTGTCTTGGCAAAGTTTTGTGAAGTTCTCTTTGAATGAACCAAGTTCGTTTTTGCCAGAGTTGATGACATCTTCACATTCTTTGCGTGCAATCTCATACATCTTTTCAGGAGCCAGTTCTGGGTCTTTTGAAAGGCGATATCCATCACCACGTAGGCCATATCCACCTGCATAAAGAGCGATTCTGGCACGTAAAGCCTTCACAAAGCTCTTGCTTACGCGTTCTGTTGTCTTTGTAATTGCATTCTGATTTGGCCAATAACAATAACGTTCTGCCTCTTTTAAATCGCTTAAAAGTACCTTATAGATGGAGTCACGATTTGTGCGTGGCAAATAGATGTTATCGTTGTTGTTTGGTGAAAAGCGTGCAGGCACGTCACCCCAAGCCTTTGTTAAGTCGGTATAAATGACTGCTCTTAGTGTTAAAGCTTCACCCAACAGCTGCGCCATATCTGGGTTCTTGTCTATGTTTCCGTACTTTCTGATACCGGCAATTGCAAGGTTTGCACGCTCAATACCCTCGTAAAACTTAGAATAAGCGTTATTATCGGTATTCATTAATGAATTGTTTGCCGGTGTATCAAAGTTCCAAAGACTTTGCTTTTCGTTTGTAGCGTTGGACTTGGATGGCGGCGTTCCACTTCCTACTTCCACATCATTATTGAGGCCATAATAAGGCAAAAAGCGACCTCGATAGGAGTTAGTTTCGCCGAAAGAAACGTTTACTGACATGAGCTCGGCTTCTGCAAGAGCGTATGTAGAGAATGTCGTTGATTCATCAAGTGATGATTGTGTGGGGGCATCTAAATCGCAAGAAGAGAAGGCAATGCCTGTAACCACAACCGACAATAATGTGTAATTGATATATCTTTTCATAGAGATTCGTTTAGAAATTGAGATTTAAGCCGATAACAAATGAACGACTCTTTGGATAAGCTGAATAGTCTACGTTTGGTGTAAGCGCTGTCTTTCTGAAGGTATCTGCTTCAGGATCGAAACCCGAATAACCTGTTATAGTAAACAGATTATAGCCAGTGCAATAAACACGAAGGCTGTTTATGCCAACACGATGTGTCAGATGGTTAGGTAAGGTGTAACCAATGGTTAGCGTATTCAAGCGTAAGAATGAAGCATCTTCTATTGCCCAATCAGTTAAAACCATTTTAGACATATAGGGAGACCACATCGTTGTGTGCTCATTTAGCTTAGCAAGACGATCTGGATCATTAGATAAGAGGCCTGTTTCTGGGTCGAGATTGGTCCATCGTTTGCCTTCTTTCATCACATCAATCATGTTTCGGTAGATGTATTTTCCAGTTGTTGTATATTCTATTTTATTGGCATTGTATTCCTGATTACCAATAGAATAATTGAACTGTGCAGACAAATCAAAGTTATAAACGCGTGCATTGATGTTGAAACCACCAAAGCAATCGGGGGTAACATCACCTATTTTTACTTTATCATTCGCTGTAACCTTATGGTCACCATCTTGATCTTTTAGTTTCAAAGCACCTGGACGAAGTTTCCCTATGATAGCGGTTGCATCATCAACACCATCTTTCAATGTCCACTTGTCAGTCGATGCATTATATCCTGTGAAGTCAGAAACCTCGTAACGGCCAGCATTTTGATAACCAACGATTTCACCAACACGGCCTCCAACGGCTACAACATACTCGGGATCGATTTCACTTGATGCCCAATGTGTATCGTTATAGTAGTCCTTTATGCCAAGTTGTATAATCTTGTTTCGGTTGAAATTGATGTTACCGCTTAGGTCAATACCCCAATTTCTCTTATTAACAACGTGCCAAGTGAACGTCGTTTCAAAGCCTGAATTCTGTGTTTTTCCGAGATTCCTATACTGGAATTCGTAGCCAGTTCCAGACACAGGGAAAGCTATTAGCAAGTCTTTTGTGGTATTCTTATAGAACTCAAAGCTTCCATTTAGCTTGCCATTGAACAATGTCCAGTCTAATCCTATGTTGCGAGTTATCGTTGTTTCCCACTTCAAATTGGGGTTAGCCATGAAGTTAGATGGTCTTAACAAGGTCGTAAAACCATTCACCCAAGTACGCTGAGATGACGTAGCTGAGTAGGTCATATACTCCTGAATGAGTTGTCCGGAGGGTATATTGTTGTTACCAGCTGTACCAAAACTCAAGCGAAGTTTAAGGTCATCAAGCCACTTTTTCGTGCTATTCATGAACTTTTCACTCGTGATTCTCCATGCTAAAGCAGCTGAAGGGAAGTAGCCCCAGCGGTTTTCTTTAGAGAACTTTGAAGAGGCATCAGCGCGGAAAGTGACACTCGCTAAGTATTTATCTTTATAACTATAGTTCGCACGGGAGAAGAAAGAGAGAAGTTTATCGTCTGGAGAATAGAAGTCACTTGTACCAGAAGCTGTGCCTTGTGAGGACAAACGCCATGCTGTTGCGGCATCGTATGTCTTGGGGAAGCCTACAATTTGATTGATGTTCTCATGTTCTTTTGTGATGATATATTCATGTCCAAGTAACATGTTTAGGCTGTGATCTTTGTTCTTAATGAGGTTCTTGAAGTCGTAATTTATTGTGTTTGTATTACGGAATCTCTCACGAACATCGTTGTCAAGGCTAATTAATGGATGATCAGCGAAAGCCTGATCGGCATAGTTTCTGGCTTGATATGAAGTCAAACCATAGTAGCGTTGGTCATACATTGTGTAGTAATCGTATCCAAATTCAGTTTTCAGCGTGAGGTTTTTCATAATTTCCCAGCCAAAAGCTCCAGCCATATTGAAATTCTTATTCTGCTTTTTTTCGTCGTTATCTGCTGCAGAAGTGATAGGATCGAATATGTTCATGTCGCTATCATCGAATGAAGTGTTGGCCTCATCCAATCCTTTTAGTGGAATAACGGGATAGATAACAGCATCCTTTAAGCGTTTATCTGTATTGTAACTTCCCTTTGCATCATTAGCTCCTCCGCCTCGAACTTTAGTATCGCTAAAGCGTACTTGCAAGTCGATGGTAGTTCTTTTTGAAGGTTTAGTATTTAGTTTCAGGCTGAAGTTATCACGCTTAAAGTTAGAGCCTATCATGATAGCTTTGTCATTTATGTGTGCATAGCTGAAGGAATACTTTATGTTTTCTGTACCGCCTGTAATGCTTAAGTTATGGTTGTAGGTATGACCTATGCGCCCATATGTCATATCTTGCCAGTCATTTCCTTTCACATTGTCGTACAAATCAATATCTTGATAATTGCCAAAATAATCTGTATAAGAGGAGATTTTACTTGGGTTATTATCATTTTTGAGTAAAGCCAGCTCGTATTGCCACTTAGCATAGTCAGAAGGAGATAACACATTCATCTTCTTTGCAATCTTTTTCCAACTATAATATGTGTTATAACTCACATTCACTTTACCCGATTTACCATTTTTTGTAGTAACAAGTATAACACCATTTGCACCTCGACTTCCATAGATTGCAGTCGAAGAAGCATCCTTTAACACGGTGATATCCTCTATATCTGTAGCCGGAATGTTGCTAATATCGTCAACAGGGAAGCCGTCAACAATAAAGAGTGGGGCATTGCTTTGTGTGATTGAACCACCTCCACGCACACGAATCTTCACTGTAGCATCAGGAGATCCTTCAGAGGTACTTACCTGAACACCAGCTAATTTACCTGTTAAAGCTTCAGAAGCAGAGGCAACTGGTACCGAAGCAAGCGCTTCACTACCCACTGTAGACACTGAACCTGTGATGTCTTTACGCTTTACAGAGCCATAACCAATGACAACTACGTCATTCAAACTCGTGGCTTCATCTTCAAGAACAACGTCAACAGTAGTCTTTCCAGCAACACTTAATGTCTGCGTTTTCATGCCGACATAAGATACTGTGATTTTCTTTGTGTTCCCTTTCAACGTGAGAACAAAGTTTCCTTCAAGGTCGGTGATTGCACCATTTCCGTGACTTCCAGTTTCCATCACCGTCGCTCCGATGACAGGTTCGCCAGACTTCTCACTCACGGTTCCCTTGATTGTCTGCGCAGATAGATTCCCTACAAGTAGCAATAGGAAGCCAATTAGCGCAATCCGAATTGGTTTCAATTGAATAAGCATACTTTTTTGTTTTATTAGATTAGTATAATATTACGATTACAAAATTAATAAATTAATTTATATCGAACAATATTAAACGTTAAAATATTTAATATTAAAACGATTTTTTCTTCATTTCATGAGTTCGTTACGTGATTTATGTCTTTTAAAACAAAATGAATCATACGCTTCATAGCCTTATTCTTCACCTTATTCTATGGCTTTGTAATTCATTTTTTTAGTTCAGTTATCCCTTTCTTTGATATAGAATTCCCATTTGGTCTCATGATTTTATGTGATTCAAGAAACCACTTCTACCTCTGATTAATAATCTTTTAAGTTTTTATCTAAATTTCCTTATAAAGTCATTATATATATATAATTTCGCCATGAAGATGTTAAAAAAGTGATTTTCCAGTCGAAAAATTTGTTTTTCTCATTCATATAACTTATATTTGTCACATATTTTTTTAATGATTTAGAGCTTTTCTAAATCGCTTTCGAGGTTGGGTGCTTCCTGCTCCAACCTCTTTTTTATTTGAAAAATTTGGCAGAACGTGAAATTTAATCTATCTTTGCATCGTGTAGCCCTTTACTTTTGACGAGATGACTGCGTTCTTCTTAGTTGAAAAAGTCTTGAACTACATCAGCACAAATTCGTATATTCACATTATAACAACTGCGCCTATAGAACAATTTTACTTAGAATTAAAGTTTTAAGGAATGAAGAATCTAAATGTAATGACTGATGAAGAGTTGGCCATGGACTATGTGAATGGCAACAATCGGGCATTTGATGAATTACTGTTTCGACATCAATCAAAATTGTTTTCCTACATCCTTTTCGTAGTGCGCGACCGCGAAATTGCTGATGATCTCTTTCAAGAGACGTTTGTAAAGGTTATCACTAAGCTGCAAGAAGGGAAGTATTCACCAAGCGGAAAGTTTAGCGCTTGGATGATGCGCATTGCACATAACGTCATCATGGACCTTTATCGTGGACTGAAAGTGCAAAAGATTGTAGACACTTCTGATGATAACGACCTCTCAAACATCAGCACAAACGACTTTTATTCGATGGACATTGAGAGTCAATATGTCAATGCGCAGGTGTTGAAAGATGTGAAAAAACTGATGAATTTCTTGCCTGCTTCACAACGAGAAGTGGTTTATATGCGTTACTATCAGCAACTTTCATTCAAAGAAATCGCTGAGATGACAAACGTAAGTATTAATACCAGTCTCGGTCGTATGCGCTATGCAATCCTAAATCTGCGTCGCATGGTGAAGGAAAATGAAATCACCTTGCAGATGGTTTAACACAAAATATGCATTGGGTTATTACGTGTCATTTAATAATCCAGCCAATTGCATCTTGTTATTTCAGCTTTTTCAAGGCTTCGATAGTGGTATAAGGGTCTGTGCTTTTGAACACATAACTTCCACTTACCAATACATCGACTCCAGCTTTCACGAGTCGTGGGGCTGTTTCGGCTTGCACTCCACCATCTACTTCTATGAGGGCATGTGACCCTGTTTCATTGATTAAGCGACGCAATCTCTCTACCTTTCGGATGGTGTTCTCTATGAATTTCTGTCCACCGAAACCGGGATTGACACTCATCAGCAGTACCATGTCAACGTCACGGATAATGTCTTCGAGCATGAACACTGGCGTTGAAGGGTTTAAGGTGACTCCCGCTTTCATCCCGGCAGCATGAATTTGTTGGATAGTTCGATGCAAATGGGTACATGCTTCATAATGTACATTCATCATCATTGCACCAATCTTAGCTGTCTGTTCGATGTATTGTTCGGGATGAACAATCATGAAATGAACGTCCAAAGGCTTTTTACAAACCTTGCTAACTGCCTCAAGAATAGGGAAGCCAAACGATATGTTGGGCACAAAAACCCCATCCATTACGTCAAGATGTAACCAGTCTGCCTCACTATTGTTAATCATTTCAATCTCATCTTTCAGATGAAGAAAGTCGGCTGCCAATAGAGATGGCGAAACTAAAGTTTTCATTTGTATTTGATTTTTGAGTTTAATTGAGACAGAATGCCGTATTCTTTCCGTTCACACGAGCCACCCGATAGGTGTAGGCTATCTGTTTAATAAGTTGCAAAGTCTTTTCAGACGGCAACGATTCTTTTGGCGAAAAACACTTCATAGGCATTCTGTTTTGGCGTCGTTTTTGTTCTTTTTTGTGTGGATTCTTTTATAATCGCCAACCAATTTCCAACTTTGTTCGAGTTGTTCGGTTGTCAAACATTCCACATTTACCCTAAGAACGTAGGATGATGGGATATATTGTGCAAAATCAGAAATTTCAAGTTACAATTTTATCTTTTATTTTTCATCACCATAAATAGAGCTGGTTTTGTACGAAATATAATGTAAGTTTATCGCTATGCATATCATTATATTTTGCAATCTATGTCAGTTTAGCATGTAATCTACATTATTTTATCGTGTGATTTCAGTCACTTTATAACGTAAAATGATAGGAAACATGGTTCGTTTCTATATGATTGATAATCAGCTTATTCGGTGATTGTGTTCGGAGATGTGATGTATTGGTAGATCAGTTTATTTCGAATTATTTAGCGTGTGATAGCCTTTGCGTATACGGACCATCGTCTTTGCGCCTTCAATTGATAGAACTTGGCAAAATCTTTCCGTCGCTTTGCTTCAGTTTTGGTATCGCTTTGCAGGGTTCATGCAATCAATGTGGAATGTAATCTCTCTTGTTTTGGAATAAGGAAAGTGTTTTGTTATGCAGTTTCTTTGTTCAAAAAATCTTCTTATAACTACTTTTTTGTGTATTTTGTCGATAGATTTCAGAAAATAATGTATATTTGTAATTGTTTCATTTCAGCGGTGTTTAGATGAACGAACGACATATATTATAAGGTTATGTCATTTGAAGTCTGATGCCACCCTATGATTTTCTATTCATAAAGAAACTGAAAACAGGGTGAAGAATGAGATGTTGTGCAGAATTGAATTGATTAGAGATGAATTTATTAGAAGAGATTATAGCTCACAAACACATAGAAATTGACCAACGCAAACGCTTTATTTCTCCGCGTCAACTATATGCTTTGGTTGCTCAACAGATGGATAATTTATCACATAAGCCTTTAAAAGAAGAAGGCTTGTCATTTGTTTTGCAACACTCGGACACGGGAATCATAGCCGAATTTAAGCGTAAATCGCCTGCAAAAGGGTGGATAAACGAGGCCGCTAAGGCTTCGGATGTGTGCTTGGCCTATGAAAAGAGTGGGGCTACGGCATTGAGTGTAGTCACCGATATCGATTATTTTGCAGGCTATGATGAGTTTGTGCAAGAGGCAAGAGCGGTTGGAGTGCAGCTTCCTATCCTTTATAATAACTTTATTATTGACGATTATCAGCTTCTGCAAGCACGTTTTTGTGGCGCTTCGGCGATAGTACTAATAGCAGAGGTGCTATCGAAAGACGAGTGCAAACGCATGATATCGTTGGCTCATCAGTTGGAATTAGAGGTGATGATTGAACTGCATGAAGAGCGTAGTTTGGACTATCTTGAGCTTGAACCAGACTTGTGTGGTGTGAATAACTGCGACCTTCGAACCTTTGTTTCGGATGTAAACACCAGTTTAACCCTGGCAGACCGTCTTCCAAAAGAACTCTGCAAGGTGAGTGAAAATGGTATTTCTGATGTGTCAACTGGCGCGCGTTTGCGGTCGGCAGGCTACGATGGGCTGCTTGTTTCAGATGTGTTGATGAAACAACCTGTCCCTGGTGAAGCCCTGAAACAATTTATTTATGAACTTAAAAATACATCAATATGAACACAAAAAAGAGATTTTTAATTAGTGTTTGCGGTATTTGTGATGGAGAAAACATCAGAGAACTGCTCGCAACGGATATTGATATACTGGGTTTTGTGTTTTGTTCTGACTCGCCACAATTTGTGAAAATGATTCCCAGTAATTCTGGACTTATTCCAGATTACAGTCGGAATCGTTATCTGCAACAACGCGGTCAGGAGATAAATGATGTAGAAACTCAGCGTGTGAAGCGTCTTGGTATCTTTGCAGATGACATGCCACAGAATATCATCACACGCATTTATAACTATGATCTTGATTATGTGCAATTGCAAGGAGACGAGAGTCCTGTGATGATTGATAATCTCAGGCGGTCTGTTGACCCTGATATTAGGCGTGGAATCAAGATTATTAAGACTCTTGATATAGCTACTTTGGCTGATTTTGAAAGGTGCAAGTCTTTTGAAGGTCATGCTGATTTATTGTGCTTTCGCATAAAACGAGAAGGACAAAATCAAGAAGTTGCGTCATGGAATGAAACCTTGCTCGCGGCCTATCATGGCGAACTGCCTTTTATTTTGAGTGGAAATATTGGACTTAATGATGCTGAAGCTCTCCAAACAATTCGTTGTTCGAAATGTGTTGGCATAGAAATTAATCATGCGTTTGAACTGACTCCAGGCGTGAAAGATATCCAAGGAATCAATCATTTTATCTCTTTAATAGAATAAGTCAACAGGTTCTGTTCTTTAAAAGCATAGCTATCTTCTGTCAAAATTGCAGAGATTTCCTGGTAAAAGCTATAAAAACGGCTTAAAACTGCCATTTTGACATAAATTATTCAACGGCATATTAGTTGCATTTTAGGTAGCGGATTTCGAAGCTAATGGCTGAGAATCTAATACAAAAAGATTAAGTTGAATAAAAAATAGGAGGTATTTATTATGTTGTTTCCAGTAATTAGAACTAATAATGATTGGTTAGACAATGCTTTTAATGATTTCTTTAGTGACAACGCTCTATCGAGAATGAACGCTACTGCGCCAGCAGTTAATGTGAAAGTCAATGAGAATGGTTACGTGATGGAAGTCGCAGTGCCTGGCATTAAGAAAGAGTTTTGCCGCGTAAATATTGATGATAAGGGCAACCTTGAAATCGCTATAGAGAATAAGTTGGAGCATAAAGAAGAAGAAAAGAAAGAACATTATCTTCGCAGAGAGTTCTCTTATTCAAATTATCAGCAGAGTTATGTTCTCCCTGATGATGTAGATCGCGAGAAGGTTAGTGCTAAAGTGCTTGATGGTGTGCTTGAAATCGCATTGCCAAGAGTGCGTAAAGAGGAACAGAAAGTACAGCGAAATATTGAAATTAAATAAGTATTGACGTGCGCAGAGACTGAGTTTTATGGCTCAGTCTCTTGGGTATGATTTTATGAAGACCTTTGAATGGGGTGACGTTTTATGTCCTTTGAATATGGATAGTCGCCGTATTCAAAGGTCTTTTTTTATTTTATTATTTACTAATCGAGCTGGATTGGTGAGCATGAAACACACAAAATGTGACAAAAATCAATAGTTCTTGTCATGGCTTTTACAAAGAAATTTATTACTTTTGCGTAATAAACAATTTGCAGAATGAAAAAAGAAGAACTGAGAATTGTCTTCATGGGTACGCCCGAATTTGCCGTTGCATCACTTCAACGACTTGTAGAAGGCGGATATAATGTTGTGGCAGTGGTGACACAACCCGACAAACCAGTGGGCCGCCACCAACAACAAGTGCAAGCTTCACCTGTTAAACAATATGCAAAAGCACATGGTTTGCCAGTTCTACAGCCTGTAAAGATGAAAGATCCTGTATTTGTTGAGCAGTTGGCACAATATGAAGCAGACCTTCAAGTGGTTGTAGCTTTTCGCATATTACCCGAGATTGTTTGGGCTATGCCACGCTTTGGAACCTTTAATGTGCATGCCGCTTTGCTCCCACAATATAGGGGTGCTGCTCCAATCAATTGGGCAGTGATTAACGGAGAGACAGAAACGGGTGTGACAACTTTCTTTCTTGATAAGAATATTGATACGGGACGAATTATCATGCAGAAGCATTTTAGCATACCAGATGATGCAGATGTGGAGTATGTTTATAACGGCTTAATGAATCTTGGGGCCGATATTGTTACGGAAACAATTGATAAGATGCTTGAGAACGATGGCAATATAGATAGTATTGCACAAAGTAACTTCATGCAATTCAATGAAGACGAGTTACTGCCTGCACCAAAGATATTCAAGGAAACGTGTGAGATTGATTGGCATCTGCCAGTTAAACGTGTCTATGACTTTGTGCGTGGACTGAGTCCTTATCCTGGAACCTGGACGACAATCGATGAAAAAGGTCAGCGAAGTGTGTTGAAAATCTTTAAGACAGCAAAGACTTCAGAGACTTGGGAAGGTGAACTTGGGTGTGTAAGGACATTGAAAGGCCATCTGTTTGTAAGGTGTAGTGATGGTTGGTTGGAGCTATTGGAGTTGCAACCGGTAGGAAAGAAACGTATGACTGCACGTGATTTCTTAAATGGAATGCGTGATAGGCAGTTTAAATTTGTGTCAAAATGAGTAAACTGTTATAGTTAAAAGATAATTCATAATAGTATATATTGATAAAAAAATAATTAAGAAGATGACAAAAGAAGAGGATATTCGTAATGCAGTTGAATGCATGAGAAAAGGTGGAGTCATATTATATCCCACCGACACGGTATGGGGAATAGGTTGTGATGCGACCAATAAGGAGGCAGTAGCTAAGGTATATGCGATCAAGAAACGAGATGATTCGAAGGCGCTTATCTGTCTTGTTGATTCGGATGCACGTTTGCAACGTTGTTTCAGAAACGTGCCAGCAGTGGCTTGGGAGTTATTAGATGCGGCTGTAAAGCCTACGACTGTTATCCTTGATGATGCGGTAAATGTCGCTGAAAACCTTGTGGCTGAAGATGGAAGTTTAGCTGTTCGCATCACAAATGAACCTTTTAGTAAGGAACTTTGCTTTCGTTTTCAGAAACCGATTGTTAGTACAAGTGCAAATGTTAGTGGCGAACCTGCAGCAGCAAACTATGGAGATATCAGTGAAGAGATATTGAATGCCGTGGACTATGTATGTTGGAGTAGACGTCAGGAGCATAAGCCTCATGTGCCAAGTTCTATTATAAAACTTGGTCGTGATGGTGAAGTTACTGTGATTCGAAAGTAGAATTATCGCTCAAAACTATATTAAAATTGAAGATAATAGATTTAAGAAAGTGGTGTAAGGAACATTTGTCAGATCGACAAATGACCCTTATCCTTGCTTTTGTCATAGGCCTTTTTGCTTCTGTTGCAGGCTATGTGCTGCACAGTATGATAAAAGAGATTCAGCATTTACTAACGGCTGGCTTCGATAGAACAACCTTTAACTGGCTTTATCTGCTTTTCCCGATAATGGGAATATACTTGACTTCGCTCTTTATTAAATATGTTGTAAAGGACAATATCTCGCATGGCATAACGCGTGTACTTTATGCTATCTCAACGAAACAATCGCGTTTAAAGGGTCATAATTGTTGGTCTTCGGTTGTAGCATCAAGTATTACCATTGGGTTTGGTGGGTCTGTAGGAGCAGAAGCGCCTATTGTGCTTACGGGATCTGCCATTGGTAGTAACCTGGCTAAGCTTTTTAAGATGGATGCCCGGACTGCAATGTTGCTCGTAGGATGTGGTGCTACTGCAGCGATTTCAGGTATTTTTAAAGCTCCAATAGCTGGTTTGGTATTCACACTTGAGGTGTTAATGCTCGACTTGACAATGGCTTCACTGCTTCCTATCTTAATAGCGAGTGTCACAGCAACGTGTTTCAGCTATATCTTTGTAGGCAGCGAATCACTCTTCTCCTATCATATGGATAGTGCATGGGATATCCAGCGTGTCCCACCTTATATTATATTAGGTGTGTTTTGTGGTATCGTTGGCCTTTATTTCATGCGTACTATGACAGCATGTGAAAACATGTTTGCCAACATGAAGCGTCATCCTTATCTAAAACTCGCATTGGGTGGTCTGACACTTAGTGTGTTAATCTTCTTCTTTCCTTCGCTTTATGGAGAAGGTTACAGTATGGTTAACATCTTCCTTGATGGGAAAACCGTTGCAGATTGGGAGCAAGTGATGAATGGTTCGATGTTTTATGGACATAGTAATCTGTTAGTTGTTTATGTCGGTCTTGTCGTTTTTACAAAAGTTTTCGCTACATCGGCCACTAATGGAGCAGGAGGTTGTGGAGGAACCTTTGCCCCGGCATTGTTTATCGGAGGCTTCTCGGGATTCTTCTTTGCTCGCATTTGGAATATATATCAACTTGGAGTGTATGCTCCAGAGAAGAATTTTGCACTCATGGGTATGGCTGGTGTTATGGCTGGAGTAATGCAAGCACCTCTTACTGGCATATTCCTCATCGCCGAACTAACAGCGGGTTATCAGCTGTTTATCCCTTTAATGATTGTTTGTATCTGTGCATATCTGACCATAAATATCTTTGAACAGCACAGCATCTACAGCATGCGATTGGCTCGAGAGGGTAAGTTGTTGACGCATCATACCGACCAAGCCATCCTAACCTTAATGAGTTTAGACAGTATTATCGACCGACAGTTTACCTCAGTTGACCCAGATATGCAGCTTGGTAAATTGATTAATGCCATTAGTAAAAGCCATACGAGCTTCCTTCCTGTACTTGATAATGCAGGTACTTTGCTGGGAGAGATTGATATAACAAAGATTCGTCACATCATGTTTAGATCCGAATTATATAATCGGTTCACGGTAAAAGACATCATGACTCCAGTCCCTTCGACACTTGTAAGAGAGGATAAGATGATAGATGTAATGAGGAAATTTGAGAAAGCTAATTGCAATTTCCTTCCTGTTGTCGATGTAAATGGGCACTTAGAAGGCTATGTTTCTCGCACACGTATGTACAGTATGTATCGTCATCTCGTAGCAGATTTCAGTTCAGAGTAATGTTTTTATCAAAAAATTTGCTACAATCAGAGAAATATAATATCTTTGCTTAGAGTTTAACTACTAACGATTGATAATAAACAATATAAATAATAGAACATGAACGCAAACGAAACAATGAAACCGTATGTAATTGGTCTTGATCTTGGTGGAACCAATTCTGTCTTTGGTATCGTAGATTCACGAGGTGAAATCAAGGCTACTACTGCGATTAAAACGCAGGGTTTTCCTAATGTAGAGGATTATGTTGATGCTTCAGTAGAGGCATTAAATATTATCATTGATCAGGTTGGAGGCATTGATACCATTAAAGCGATGGGTATAGGTGCACCAAATGGCAACTACTATACAGGTACAATAGAGTTTGCTCCCAATCTTTCTTGGGGACGAAGTGGTATAGTTCCATTGGCTGATATGTTCAGTAAGCGACTCGGAGGCATTCCTGTTGGCTTGACAAATGACGCAAATGCGGCAGCCATTGGTGAGATGACCTATGGTGTTGCGCGTGGAATGAAGAACTTTATTGTTATTACTTTGGGTACAGGTGTAGGCTCTGGAATCGTTGTTAATGGTCAAATGGTCTATGGTTGTGATGGATTTGCCGGTGAGCTTGGCCATGTAATAGTTCGTCCGACAGATGGACGTTCATGTGGATGTGGTCGTAATGGCTGCCTTGAAGCTTATTGTTCAGCAACTGGTGTGGCTCGCACTGCACGTGAGTTCCTTGCAAAGAGTGATGAACCTTCGTTACTTCGAGACATGAATGCAGATGATATTACATCGTTGGATGTTAGTATTGCTGCTGAAAAGGGTGATGCTTTAGCCAACCGAGTATATGAGTTTACCGGAGAGATGTTAGGCGAAGCATGTGCTAATTTCACAGCATTCTCAAGTCCTGAAGCCTTTATCTTCTTTGGTGGTTTGACGAAAGCGGGAAACTTGTTAATGAAACCTTTGCTTGAAAGTTATAACAAACATGTGCTTCCTGTGTTTAAGAATAAGGCAAAGTTCCTTATTAGTGGTCTCGAAGGTTCAAGTGCAGCAGTGCTTGGAGCGAGTGCCGTTGGTTGGGAATTATAAATTTTTCATATTTAAGCAGGTTGCTTTTTGCAATCTGCTTTTTTTTTTTTAACTTTGTGCCCTGTATGGATATGTCACTCCCTTTTCAAATAGATATCTTGGAACTCATATTCAAGGGAATCGTTATTGGAATATTAGCATCGGCTCCTATGGGTCCAGTTGGTATTCTATGTATTAATCGTACCCTTAAGAAAGGACGCTGGTTTGGGTTTGTAACGGGTGTAGGAGCAGCATTAAGTGATTTAATTTATGCTATTCTTACAGGTGTTGGAATGAGTTTTGTAATTGATTTCGTGAAAAATCCAAATACAAAATTCTATCTGCAGATATTTGGAGCAGTGCTTATTTTGCTTTTTGGTATCTATAGTTTCCGTAGCAATCCTATGCAAAATGCACATACAAGTAATGGTAATAACCGTGGTTCCTTATGGCATAATGCCTTGACTGCCTTTGTTGTTACATTCAGTAATTTGCTTATTGTGCCTTATTTTATGATGCTATTTGCCTTGTTTGCATTCGTTACTCCAGCCCATAAGATTGAAATGTGCGTGGGATATATAAGCGTGTTATTTGGCGCATTGCTTTGGTGGTACGGCCTAACGTGGTTGGTAGATAGGATTCGTGGTAAGTTTGATGATAACGGAATAGTTATCATTAACAAGGTAATTGGCTGCATAGTTATTATATTTTCTTTGATAGCACTTGTCGGTACAATCTTTAATTTGTATCATCTTCCCGAACTTGCTTCGTTGATTTAGGAATAAAATCGACTCAAACAGTATTTATTCAACATGTTTATAGCAAAAGAATTAAGAAAGAAATCTATCGCAGAATACCTGCTTTATATGTGGCAGATAGAAGATATCATCAGAGCAATGGGCTGTTCTCTTCCTTTGATTCGTAAGGCATATATCAGTAAATTTACCGATTATACCGATGAACAAAAGGAAGATGAGATTGACTGGTTTGGTAATTTGGTTCGCATGATGAATGAAGAAGGAAAGCGAGATCAGGGCCATCTCAATATCAATGATATCGTTGTTCGTGATTTAGTAGACCTTCATCAACGCTTATTACAAAGTAATAGGTTTCCCATTTATAACGCAGAGTATTATAAAGTGTTACCCTTTATCGTTGAATTACGTGGTAAAGGAGACAAGAATATAAGTGAAATCGAAACTTGTCTTGATGCACTTTATGGTATTATGATGTTGAGAATGCAGAAAAAAGAGATATCTCCTGAAACAGAACATGCTATTAAAGAGATATCAACTTTTATAGGAATGCTAAGCGATTACTATCTGAAAAATGAAACAGAAGGCTTGGATTTCGGTGAAGAATAGATTATACTAAACGATATAAAGGACCTAAAAATATATGAATATCTTAGTTACGGGTGCAAACGGACAGTTGGGTAACGAAATACAAAAGGTTTCCAAGCATAGTCAAGACCATTATATCTTTACAGATGTATGTGATGGTTATGAGAAATTGGATATCACAAATCTTGATGCTATTCGTCAGATGGTAGCTCAATTAGATGTGAAGTGTATTATCAATTGTGCTGCTTGGACAAATGTTGACGCAGCCGAGACAGCGGGAGATATCGTAGAACAGCTCAATGCTAAGGCTCCAGAGAACCTTGCTATGGCTATGAAAGAGGTTGGAGGCCTATTGGTTCACATCAGCACAGACTATGTTTTCGGAGGCGACCCTTATAATACTCCATGCCGAGAAGACCAAAAGGGTAGTCCGACAGGGGTGTATGGGCAGACTAAATTGCATGGAGAACAGCGTATCTTAGCTACAGGAGTAAAGCATATCATTATCAGAACGGCATGGCTATACTCTGAGTTTGGAAAGAATTTCGTTAAGACTATGCTCTCACTTACAGCTACAAAGCCTCAATTAAAGGTTGTTTTCGATCAGTGTGGCACACCAACTTACGCTGGAGATCTTGCCGATGTGATTTATGATATCATAGAAAACAGAAAGTTTGATAACAATGAAGGAATCTACCATTTCAGTAATGAAGGAGTGTGTTCTTGGTATGATTTCACTAAAGTTATCGCTCAAATGGCTGGTCATACGACATGCGACATCCATCCTTGTCACAGTGATGAATTCCCAAGTCCTGTGAAACGTCCCGCCTATTCAGTACTTGATAAGTCCAAAATAAAAGATACTTTCGGTATAACTATTCCTTATTGGACAGATAGTTTGAAGAAATGTATTGCTGCTTTGCAATAATATCATGATGCGGAAAAGCATGTAATACAAAGTAACAGAATTGATATGAACGAGATACAAAGAAGACGTACATTCGCCATTATATCCCATCCGGATGCTGGTAAGACTACGTTAACAGAAAAATTTCTGCTTTTCGGTGGACAGATTCAAGTGGCCGGAGCAGTTAAAAACAATAAGATTCGCAAGACAGCAACGTCAGACTGGATGGACATAGAGAAGCAACGTGGTATCTCTGTGTCTACTTCTGTGATGGAATTCGACTATCTTCCCGATGGAGAATCAGGGGAACCATATAAGGTTAACATTCTTGATACGCCGGGACACCAAGACTTTGCAGAGGATACTTACCGCACTTTGACAGCTGTTGACTCTGCAATCATTGTCGTAGATGGGGCAAAAGGTGTTGAGGCTCAAACGAGAAAACTCATGGAAGTGTGTCGAATGCGCAACACTCCTGTTATCATCTTCATCAATAAAATGGACCGAGAAGGGCGCGATCCCTTTGATTTACTCGACGAACTTGAAGAGGAATTACAGATTAAAGTGCGTCCTCTTTCATGGCCGATAGGGCAAGGTCAGCGTTTCAAAGGTGTCTATAATATCTATGAACAGCAATTAAACCTGTTCACACCCAATAAGCAGCGTGTCACGGAAAAGGTTGCTGTAGACATCAATTCCAAAGAGTTGGATGAAAAGGTCGGTGAACGTGAAGCACAACAACTAAGAGATGATCTTGAGTTGGTTGATGGAGTATATCCTGCTTTCGTTAAAGAAACCTACCGAAGTGCCGAGGTTGCCCCCGTTTTCTTTGGTTCGGCTCTCAATAACTTTGGTGTACAGGAGTTGTTAGACTGCTTTGTTGACATCGCGCCGAGCCCCAAACCAACGAAGGCTGAAGAGCGAATGGTTGAACCAACAGAACCCAAATTTACAGGTTTTATATTTAAGATAACAGCCAATATCGACCCAAACCATCGCAGTTGTATTGCTTTCTGCAAGGTTTGTTCAGGTAAATTTGTACGTAATCAGCCTTATCTTCATGTGAGACAAGGCAAGACAGTGCGCTTCTCTTCCCCCACTCAGTTCATGGCACAGCGTAAAAGTACTGTGGAAGAAGCCTATCCTGGTGACATTGTTGGACTGCCAGATAATGGTATTTTCAAGATTGGTGACACGCTCACTGAGGGCGAATTGCTTCATTTCCGTGGCCTTCCCAGCTTCTCTCCGCTGTTGTTTAAGTATATCGAAAACGACGATCCAATGAAGAGTAAGCAATTCCAGAAGGGCTTAGACCAGTTGATGGACGAAGGTGTTGCACAGCTTTTTGTCAATCAATTCAATGGACGCAAGGTTGTGGGAACGGTTGGTCAGTTGCAGTTTGAAGTTATACAATATCGCCTTGAGCATGAATATAATGCAAAATGTTGTTGGGAACCAGTTCACCTTTATAAGGCTTGTTGGGTTGAAGCCGATGATGTGACCGAGTTAGATAACTTTAAGAAGCGCAAGTATCAGTACATGGCAAAAGATACAGAGGGACGGGATGTCTTTCTTGCAGATAGTAGTTATGTACTCTCTATGGCGCAACAAGACTTCAAGAACATTCGTTTCCACTTTACAAGTGAGTTTTAATCTTTTTTGATTAGAAAGCCAATGTTAGAAGAAAACTCATCACTCAAGGAGTCGTTGCGTGCCGATTTGTCAACAGAAGAAGACGAACGAGATAATCGTCCGTGGTATGCTATCAGACTTTTTACTGTTCGTCAGAAAGCAGTTGCTGAATTTTTTAAGGAAAATCAGTTTGAAGTCTTCATTCCAGAAGAGTATGTTGATGTCGAAGATAGCGACCATCATATCAAACATGTGCTTCGTCCTGTTGTGCGCAATCTGCTGTTTATCAAGAAGGATAGAGACGAAAAGGAAATCAAAAAGATTGTTACCGAGTCATCATATAAGATGAGTGTTGTCACAAAAACACGCGAAGACCGGCGTTATTCAGAGATTCCTGCTCATCAAATGTATGAGTTTCAGGCCATGTGTAACCCTGAATTAACGATGAAAAAGTTTCTTAGTGAACAACAGGCACACTTGAAAAAGGGAGATAAAGTACTTGTAAAACATGGTCCTTTGAAAGGGCTGACAGGACGATTGGTGCGTTCTAACAAAAAATACTATCTGTTAAAAGAGATTCCTGGCATGGCAATCATGCTCAAAGTAACACGTTGGTGTTGCGAAGCGCTATAACGATCACTTAAAAATCTATAACATGAAACACTATTTTTTCTTATTCCTTATGATTTACTTTTGTCCTTTCTATGTGATGGGGCAAGACGATTCTTCTGTAAAAATGACTGAACTTACAGACGAAAGTCAGCTGGTAGATGGAGGAATCTATATCATGACAGGTTATGCAGACAATCAATATTTTGGGTCACAATACAAATTATTCAAGAAAAATTATTATTTCTCATCGGGTATAGAAGAGGGAAATAAGCCCTCTATTAAACTTAGTGACCTTCTTCCTTATTGCGATTTATTGTGTTTTGAACGTCACGAAGATGGCTGGTATGTACGGAATCTGACCTCTGAACGCATGGGTGTTTCTCGTCGTTACTTATGTGCTGATAAAGATTATAAGGGGTTTCTGAAGCTCAATTACATGCCAAATAACCATAATATTCTTTCATTTAAGAAAGAAAATGGTAAACTTGAGGCGCTCATTGGAGGAGAAAAAATCCGTTATGATAAAAATTCAGGTCGCTATTTGCTTGGAAAGAATGTTGCAACAACATCGCCAGTATCATTCTATCAACTTGAAAATGCATCATTATTGCTGTGTGATACACTCGATATTTATAGCATTCATACAACTGCTCATGTTCGTTTGAAACGCCACTTCAAGTCTGATTGCTTCAATACCTTAATACTTCCGTTTAAGGTTGATAATTATAAGAAGGTGTTTGGAGAGGGAGCTTTAGCCTACCTTCCAATGGGAATATCTGACGGAAAGCTGCATTTTAAGAAGGTGGATGGACCATTGGAGGCGAACAAACCTTATCTTCTTTGTGGTAAGGTGGATGCAGTTGAAGATGATATCCATGATTTTGGGCTTGTGAAACTATCTTATAATCAGGATATTTCTTTAGTATATCCGAGACAAGGGATTACGTGTCATGGCGTTTATAAGGCTGATGAATATAGGCCAAAGAAAGGAACTTATTTCTTTGGAGATAGTAAATTGTATAAGCAAGAAGCTGATGAGAAGATTAATATGAAAGCGTTTCGATGGAGTTTTACAAGTAGTGAGACCTTCAATGCTAAGGCTTTTTCTATGGAAGAGATATTATCAATAATAAAAATCCCAAGTACTTTCAAGACCGAGTCTGCTAAAATCTATACGCTCGAGGGGCAATTTGTTGGTACTTCACTAAGAACTTTGCCCAAAGGAATATACATTTCTCAAGGTCGAAAGATTGTGATAAAGTAGGTTTGGTGAATGTTTTATTGGGTGGTTGATAGTGGTTTACTTTCTATCAGAATAATGGTTTCATCGTATTTTCTTATAGCCGTTACAGAGTTTTGTGGGCTCAAAGCAAATATGTTAAATATTATCATATAACTTTACAATCTATCTTATAGATTGCTCCCATTCTTGTTGAGGAGTTATGCTGGGTGAATGAAGTCCTGTTTTATTATGTTTTATAAGATGTTTATAGTCAGGGTCTTATAAGATTAACACTGAAATAAATTGTAAAATGACATAAAAAAATCATGCGTTTTGCGCCAAATGAGGGTTTAATTACATGGGTTTTGTCGTGTAGGATGACAGATTTAGGAGTGTGATTTGCCTTAGATTGCAACGAGGGTACATTCTTTTCTTTGATAAAAGTCGAAGAAAGGGGAATTTAAAGTCTTTTTTTCAATATTTATTTCTCTATTTCAAGAGAAAATAAAATGTTAAATATTAGATCTTAATTTTACAGAATTTACTTGATGTGTGGATATCTTTTCTTCATCCGTCGAACGAATATCAAATGATGGTGAGCTTGCTCTCTTATTGTGTTTAAACAGTGCAGAATTAATGATTCCATTCTAATTTTTGTTTAAAAATATGTTTTTAATTCGATAAAGCTAAGTATAAATTTGCATTTTACATTAAAAAAATCTAACTTTGTAAAATCATATAAGATTCAAATATGAAAGTTTAGAAAGTGGGATATCAGTGCGCACGAAAGGCAAATTACAAGTCTTCGTTTCGCAATATTAAATTTGTCAGGACTTGATTATTTTGTATTTTGAGCGCGATGAATATCTCGCGTAGTGACAGAGAAGAAATAGTAATTATACTAATAGTTATTTTTCTATTGATTATAAGAATTCTATAATATGACACAGAAACGTATTTTGTTGTGTTTGGCCCATATGAGTGGCCATGAAATGAAGTTTATTCAGGAAGCCTTTGATACGAACTGGGTGGTACCATTAGGCCCAAATGTGAATGGATTTGAAAAGGATTTAGAGCAATATATGGGGCAAAATAAACGAGTAGTAGCCCTATCTGCTGGTACAGCTGCAGTTCATTTGGCTCTGATAGCATGTGGCGTTGGCCCCGGAGACGAGGTCATTGTGCAGACATTTACCTTCTGTGCATCTTCCCATCCTATAACATATTTGGGTGCAACTCCAGTGTTTGTAGACTCTGAAAGCGAAACATGGAACATGTCTCCTGAGCTTCTTGAAGAGACGATTAAAGACAGAATAGCGAAGACAGGACGTAAACCTAAGGCCATTATTCCCGTCTATTTATATGGTATGCCGGGTAAAATCGAAGAACTTTTAGACGTTGCTTCACGTTATGATATCCCTGTAATTGAAGATGCAGCAGAGGGATTTGGCTCATGTTATAATGGTCAAATGGTGGGCACGTTTGGCCGATTTGGCGTGCTAAGTTTCAATGGAAATAAGATGATTACGACATCAGGTGGGGGCGCGTTAGTATGTCCTGATGAAGAAAGCTATAACAGAATAATGTATTTTGCAACGCAAGCTCGTGAGTCATATCCATATTATCAACACACTGAAATCGGTTATAACTATCGCATGAGTAATATCTGTGCTGGTATAGGTAGAGGCCAAATGATGATACTTGACGAGCATATTAAACATCATCAACATATCGCTGAGCTTTATAGGGAAGCCTTAAAACAAGTTGATGGAATAGAGTTTCATGACAATCCAGACGCGAAAATGAGTAGTAACTTCTGGTTGAATACAATTACAATTGCTCCAGATGTGAAAGTCAAAGGACAAGAAAATGCTTATAAAACCATTGTTAAAGGCGCCGTTGGTGGGGCTGCTGGTGTTGTACATCAGGCGTTAACAGCACATACCGACTGTGAACCTAACGACAATGTTGAGGCAATGCGTGTTTGTCTTGATATAAACAACATCGAGAGTAGACCGCTTTGGAAACCTATGCACAAGCAACCTGTTTATAAAGATGCACCAGCATATATCAATGGAGTGAGTGAAAGTTTGTTTCGTCAAGGCCTTTGTTTGCCAAGTGGTCCTATGGTTACAGATGATGATGTGGCACGGATTGTGAGCACAATCAAGGACTCTCTTTGTTAAACCTATAATCTTTTATCGTATGATAGTATTCAATAAATTAACAAATTGGTATTTTACCAAGCGCTCCTTGCCTTATTGGGCCATCCTTGCTATGGATATCTTGATTTGCTATTTGTCAGGAATCTTTGTGTTTTGGATGTATTATCGTGGTGCAGTAACATTGAAAAATATCGAGCTATTGTCGAAAACGATATGTATGTATATGTGCTTTAACCTTATTGGTTTTAAGCTTTTTCATACCTATTCAGGCATCATTCGATACTCAAGTTTTGTTGATTTAAAGCGTGTGGGCTATGCTATGGTTGTGTCATTAGGTGTAGCTGAGGTGATGCATTATGTCATTTATAGTTGGGACTTAGATTTTGTTCGTTTACAAGGACGCCAACTTGTGGCCATGTATGTAGTGGCAACGATGGCTATGTGGACCGCACGTGTTTTAATAAAATCGGTCTATGATATTTCATTTGCTAATGATGGTGCCTCAAAAACATTGATTTATGGTGTTAGAGATGGAGGAATCGGCTTGGCAAAGAGCATTCGTAATGAGAAGCCATCACGCTATTTATTGAAAGGTTTTATCAGTCATAACCCGCAATACAAGTCGCATTTGTTGCTGGGTGAACGCGTTTATCAAGTAAACGAGGGGTTACGTGCGTTCTTAGAAAAGGGGCATATCTCTACGGTTCTCGTTTCTCCATTGCAGAATGAGCGTTTTCGTAATGACCATTTTTTGCAGGATATGTTGATTGATGCAGGCATAAAGATTTTGATGTTGCCTGAAACGAAGGAGTGGGGGGCTGAAAGTGATGTGAAGGATCTACAGCCAGTGAGCATTAATGACCTGTTACCTCGGAGCGAGATTTCAGTAGATTTGAAGTCTGTTGGTGATATGTTGAAAGACAAGAAGATTTTAATCACAGGGTCAGCTGGTAGTATCGGAAGTGAGATGGTACGTCAGATTGCGTCGTTTAAGCCATGTAGTATGATGCTGATTGATCAGGCAGAAACTCCACAACATGACATTAAACTCTTGATGAAGAATAAGTATCCAGACATTAAATGTACGATAGTTCTCACCAGTATTACTAAGCAATCGCGAATGGAAAAGCTATTCAGCGAGTTCCGACCAGACTATGTTTTTCATGCAGCAGCCTACAAACATGTGCCCATGATGGAGGATAATCCGAGCGAAAGTATACAGAATAATGTATATGGTACAAAGGTAGTTGCAGACTTAAGTGTGAAGTATGGTGTGAAGAAATTCGTCATGATTAGCACAGATAAGGCTGTAAATCCGACCAATGTAATGGGATGTTCGAAGCGAATTTGTGAGATTTATACGCAAGCTTTGAATGAAAAGATTTTGAACGATTATAATAATGGTGGCATGAAAGGAGAGGTTCCGACTCAGTTTGTGACTACACGCTTCGGCAATGTATTGGGTTCTACGGGGTCGGTTATACCTTTGTTTGAGAAGCAAATAAAGGCAGGTGGCCCAGTAACTGTTACAGATCCGAACATCATTCGATTCTTTATGTTGATTCCTGAAGCTTGTAAACTTGTACTTGAAGCAGGAACTCATGGAAAAGGAGGTGAGATCTTTGTTTTCGATATGGGTGAGCCTGTGAGGATTGCTGACCTGGCCCATCGCATGATTCAATTGAGTGGAGCTAAAGATGTGAAGATTGTATACACAGGTTTGCGTCCTGGTGAGAAACTATATGAAGAGGTCTTGGGTAATGCAGAAGACACTTTACCAAGTTTCCACAAGAAGATTAGGATAGCAAAAGTTAAGGAATACGACTTTAATCAAGTTAGTTCGGAGATAGACCAGCTTATAGAACTAGCAAAATCTTTTGATGAAATGAGTATTGTTCGAAAGATGAAAGAAATAGTTCCAGAATATATTTCGCAGAATTCTGTGTATTCTATGCTTGATGCTCCTAAAGAAGTATAAAACTGATTTAGCTTACTAAGTTGTATAAATAATGATATGGAAAAGAAAGACGATGCTCTTCTGAAGATTGTTCGATCTGCTCTTTGGAAAAGAAGCTTGGCAGATGAGGATTTGTCGGGAATTGTTTTTCAAGATATACAGAGTGTTGCAATACGACAAACTGTTTTAGGTTTATTTGTTCAAAGTTTGTTAGAAGAGCATCATAACATTAAACTAACAAAACAAGATGTTTTTAACATAATCGCATATCAAAATAAAATTCGTAGACAAAATATAAAGACGAATGCTGTTTTAGAAGAACTTTGTGATTTGTTAAAGTCACATTCTATAGATTTTTTGATTGTAAAAGGGCAGATTTTAGCACAATTTTATCCGGATTCTCTTATGAGACAATCTGGAGATATAGATTTCTACTGTAGTGAAAAAGATTTTGAGCGTGCACGGACTGTGATTTCTGAGGCGTGGAATGTTGTCTTTCATGAAAATGAAGAAGGTGATAATGAACAACATATAGCATTTGAATATAAAGACATAATGTTTGAAATGCATTTTTGTTTGCTTCGTTTTGCCTCGCCTAAGATACAGGAACGTTTCGATAGAATGATTAAAGAGAGTACTCCATATACAATAAAGGTGGGGAAAACGAATGTTCCAACTTTGTCACCTGTAGAAAATATAGTCTTTACCTTCCTACATTTATATCATCATTTCATAGAACTTGGGATAGGATTGCGTCAGATTTGTGATATGACATTATTATTATGTGGATATCGAAATCTTTTATGTGAAGGAAAAGAAAAAGATGATTTATCGTATTGGCTTAGGCAGCTTGGGTACTATAATGCTTTCAATGCCTTTGGGAATATATGTGTAAAAGACTTGGGATTAGCAAAATCTGAGTATCCGTTTCCAATAACAAAACATATAGATTCGTATAGGAAGCCAATCTTAAATATTGTATTTAAACGTGGTAATTTCGGTATGTATGGACGTAGAAATAAGGTGCGTTCAGGAATTCTTTATTATTTAGAGACCTTTTATATAAAGTTGAATCATTATATAAGATTTTATACTTTATCTCGCAAAGAAAATCTTTTTGTTTTAATTTATGGCATCCCAAAGAAAATAATTTATGCGATTAAACGTTGAATAATAATAAACCATTTAATTAAAACCATGAAGAAACCTTATCTAAAACCTGTATCTATTGTATACGCTTTGGCATATGAAGCTGTTTTGTTAACAGGGACAAATTTACAAACAAGTGGAGGAACACAAAGTAATGCGACAGAAGAATTAAACATAGATGTTTCTGATGCAGATAGGTTGCCTAAAAGATTTGAACCAAATGCAAAGTCTTTTGAGGAGGCATCTGATTTTAACTGGGAATAATAGAATGTCGTATTGATTAATACTAAAAAGAGATTTTTAGTGCAAGAATGCGTAGTTCTATGTACTAAGAGTTGAATGTGGGAGTGAGAATTATATGTTCTGTCAAATTGAGATATACTCTAAAAGACTATTATAGCCTTGAGAGCGTTGAAATTAAGCTAACTAATAAAAATGGAGTCTGAATTTCATCAGACTCCACAAATATTTATTTTAGAACTTGCCACCAATGTTTTTTGTGATGTTTATGATGGGGAAGCCCTTGAGATAATTGCTCTTTTAGAAGATGATAATAGCTAACTCTATCATGAACCATTCTGTAGATCTGTCCCCAATCGGGTAAACCTCCTACATTTCTATCGTCAATAAACATATCTACTTTAAGTTTTCTTGAGTAGTGATTGTTATTTTCAATTCTTTCTTCTGGATAATCTCGGTTTATAGCCCAAAACTCAACACCACGTTGTTTGCACCATTCAACTGCTTCATCTAAGGTTTTTCCCTCTCTGACGCTCCATAGGATAAGTTGATGTCCGTCTGCAATAAGTTGGCGAAGTGTATCTATTGCAAACGGAATCTCTTCTCCTATAGCTGGGTATTCATGGGTAACAATTGTACCGTCAAAATCTACTGCTATCTTCATTACTGTTTAATCGAATTATCATTTTTATCTCGGTATGCTCCGTCATTATTGTCGTAAGAACCATAACTGCTATAAGAGTTATATGATTTAGCCATGTATGCCCCGTTATGATAAGTGCCATAACCATATTTAGCATATTTACCATATTTGCCATATCGGCCATATCCATAGTAATAACCATACTTTTTCTTCGTCATATCGAGTCCATTGATGACGATAGACATATTTGGGAGTTTCTTTTCAGCAGCCAAATCATTTACTAAAATGAAGCTATCTTTAGGTGTATAATCAGCTCTACATAGGTATACTGTGGCATTAATGATACGAGAAACCTGTAGTGTATCTGTAACCAATCCTACGGGAGCAGTATCTATAATGATATAATCATACATTTCCTTTAAGTTATCTATGATGTGATCGAGACTTTCTCTTGCCAACAATTCAGATGGGTTGGGAGGGATAGGACCTGACATTAACAGATCCAAACGCTCGTTTACACCCGATGGTAAGATTTGAGCCTTTATCTCTTCTTGCGTAGAATGACTATGTGTTAAGAGTCGAGTGATACCATGATGGTGGTCTTTTATCTCAAACAACTCAGCCAAACGAGGCTTACGAATATCAAGACCTACAAGGATAACTTTCTTTCCTAAGAGTGCAAAACTAACAGCAAGGTTAGCTGCAGTAAACGTTTTTCCTTCCCCTGATGTAGTCGAAGTAAATGCTATTACCTTTTCGTTCTCTTTGAGCATAAACTGTAGATTCGTCCGCATTCCACGGAAAATCTCTTCCATTAAGTTATTCTTGTTCTCATGAACTACGATATCTGCTTTCGTTTTTGCTTGTTCACTTGCAATAGGAACATCACCTAAGATTGGTAGTTTTGTTAGTTTAAGTACGTCATTTCTACCTTCAATCTTATAATGGAAGAATTCTAAAATAATGATGATAACAGCAGGAATAGATAGTCCAATGATTAGAGCAATAAGATAAATCATTGAATTATTCGGACTAACTTTACCACCAAATTCAGGTTCATCAATTAATTTTCCTTTGTCAGCTATTGCTGCAAGTGAGATAGAATTCTCTTCCCTCTTCTGTAATAACATTAAAAGTAGCCCGGATTTTACCTCTTGTTGCCTTCCTATTTGAGTTAGAATACGTTCCTGTTCTGGCGTTTCTCCAACCTGTCCACTGTACTTGTTGTATTGATTTAATATAGCATCTCTTTGTATCTCTAATCCCTTTTTGGCTTGTATTGAGGCCCGACGAATACTATTGTTTAAATCGTCAAGTTGTGCAGTTAGCGGTTGAATAATAGGACTTTTCTCGCTTGCACTGCGAAGAAGACGATTTCTTTCTAACGCAATCTCATTGTATTTTGTAATTAACGAAGAAGTACTCTGGTCTGAAAGTCCAATATTTTCCGGAATCGGTTCATAGCGATTGATAGCTTTATTTTGATAGCTTGTGACCTCATTCAATAGAGCTATTTGCGTGTTTGCTTGCGTGAGGCGTTGACTAAACTCGTTTTGATTGCTGAAAGCATTGCCTGCATTCATCTTCAGTTCAACCATATTATTACGCTTCTTGAAGCTCTCAAGCTGTCCCTCTGTAAGTCCTAATTCTGCACTTATCTTCTCTAAACGAGAATTGATGAATTTATCCGTACGCAAAGCAATCTGATTTTTGTCTTCATTTGCTTGTCGATTATAGCAAATTGAAAGTTGTTTCAGGTAGTCAATAGCTCTTTGTTGGTTCACATCTCTCAATGTTAATTGTGCTATTGTTGTAGACTTTGCTGTCTGAGAGACGGTTAAAGCCTGTTGATATTGATAGGCTGCGATGTTTGGAGAGGTTAGGACGATATGTATTTTTACGTCAGGAGTCATCTTTACTGCATCGGGAGCAAGATTCTCTGTGATGGTCATTATACCAGCCTTTGTATAGATAATCGTTGGAAATCTATTGAAAGTCTTGTTTAATGTGTATGGACCTTTAGAGTGAGTATCATCAATTGGTACGGAGTAGGTACCTGTTAGATGATACTTTCCATCGCTATATGTGAGCTGCATGTCGAATGGACTATTGATCTTTTCTAAATTAACGGGGTCAAGATCAATCTTTATCGGCTCGTTTTTATAAAGCAAAACTTCTTTAAATTTGCCTTCTGTTGTGTAAGTCACATATAGTTTTAAGTCTCTTACAACACTTTGTGCCAGCGTGTGAGAAGTAAGAATTTCCATCTCATTATCAATGCCGGTAGAATTTGAAATTACTCCAAGATTACTGGAATTTTGGATAGAATTTCCTCTTCTTCCACTCTGTTCTTCTTTAATTAGGAGTTTTGCATACGCCTGATAAACAGGTGTTGTATACCTCAAATAAAGGTAAGCACATGCCAAACAGATAAGGGCTGATGCGACAAACCATGTCCAGTTCAAAATGAGCGAAGTGTATATCGCCCTCAAATCAATGAGTGTTTTCGTTCCTTCTTGCTGATTTACCTCAGCTGTTTTTACTTTGTTATCGTCCATAAGTCTACATTTAATCGTGTAGTGTTACCTCTAAATACGTTTAATTACTTTATATTTTATATTCGTTTCTCGTTTATAATCTCCATAAGATATTGCCCATAAGCATTCTTTAGCATAGGTTTTGCATCTTCAATCAGTTGCTCTTTGCTAATCCATCCTTGCTGATAAGCAATCTCTTCAAGGCAAGCTATCTTCAATCCTTGACGCTTTTCTATAACCTCAATGAATGTACTTGCCTCTGAAAGACTATCATGTGTGCCCGTGTCCAACCATGCAAAGCCACGCTGAAGTGGTTTTACTTTCAGGCTGTCTCGCTTCAAATACTCTTGGTTGACCGTAGTTATCTCTAATTCTCCGCGAGCACTTGGTTTAATGCTTTTTGCAATTTCAACCACACTATTGGGGTAGAAATACAGGCCAACCACGGCATAATTGCTCTTCGGATGCTCTGGTTTTTCCTCTATACTCAAGCATTTGCCCTGAGAATCAAATTCAGCTACGCCATAACGCTGTGGATCATTGACATAATATCCAAAGACACTGGCTTGTTGTTTCTGTTCCGCATCAATGACACTCTCCTTGAGTAGTCCCGTGAAGCCAGCCCCATGGAAGATATTATCGCCAAGAACCAAGCTCACAGCATCGTCACCAATGAACTTCTCTCCAATGATAAAAGCTTGTGCAAGACCATCAGGCGAAGGTTGTTCTGCATATTCAAATCTCACGCCAAGCTCATGTCCATCACCTAATAGGCGCTTAAATCCCGGCAAATCAAAAGGAGTTGATATAATCAAGATATCTTTAATACCAGCCAACATCAATACTGATATCGGATAGTAAATCATTGGTTTATCAAAAATAGGAATCAATTGTTTACTGACGCCCTTTGTAATGGGGTACAGACGCGTGCCTGAGCCACCAGCCAAAACAATACCTTTCATAACTTTCTATTTTATATATATAACTTTCTTTCTATTAATATGCATGCTTGTCTGGTTTAATGATGCTGAAAGCTGTTTTGAAAATGATTCGTAAATCCATCCAGAATGTCCAGTGTTCAATATACCAAATGTCATGTTCTACACGCTCCTGCATCTGCCAAAGTTCTTTAGTCTCGCCACGATAGCCTGTTACTTGTGCCCAACCTGTTATGCCTGGTTTGCAGAAATGACGTACCATGTACTTGTCTATCAAGTCACTATATATCTCCGTATGGCGCAACATGTGGGGGCGAGGACCAACAATACTCATGTCGCCTTTTAATACATTCCAAAACTGTGGCAATTCATCGATGTTCGTTTTACGCATGAATTTTCCGAAAGCAAATTTGCGAGGGTCATCCAAGGTGGCTTGCATCGTGTCTGCATTCTTATTCACATGCATGCTTCTGAACTTGTAACACTTAAATGATTTGCCTTCAAATCCCGTCCGCATTTGCGTGAAGAAGATTGGACCTGGACTCTGAATCTTAATCAATAGGGCTATAATAGGGATAAATGGAAGTATGCATAGGCAGGCGATGAGCGACACTGCAATATCAAAACTCCGCTTAATAATGCGATTACTCATAATTGTAAGCGGTTCAACATGATTGGTATAGAGCAGCGTTTCACCCATGAACTCGGGTTTTAAGCGCAATCGATAGGTACCAAACATTCGTGGAATATAATAGAAACGAATAACTCTTGCATCACAAAACTTCATGATTTGTGCAATAAAATCATTAAAATCATGACTTAAACAGCAAAAGATTTCGTCTGCAATTGATTTGTCTTCATGATGTATGATGTTGTTAAAGTCATCAAGTGTTCCTATGTGTTGAAGTGCTTGCGGACAATTTTCTATCTCTTTATTTGCATAATAACCTTTTATGTAATAGCCCATTGCTGCGTCTCCCGCCATAGTCTTGTAGAGCCCGATGAGTGCTGGATCATGTCCCACGAAAATCACTTTATGTGAATTATAACCCTTCTGTCGGAAATAATTCAATATCCCACGTTCTGCAAAACGACTAAACATAATCACTAAAAAACTTATGATTCCATAGAGAACTGATATGTGGAAAAAGTTTTCTTCAGGGCAAATAAAACTCAAAAATATATAAGTTAAAATCACATGTGTAGTCACAAGTTGAAGTGTTCTGACAAAGATTTTATCGAAATCTATCTTGCGAACATGAACAATCGTACGGAAAAAATATTGTGCAACGCCCATCGCTGCATTTGCAGCGAATAGAGTTATCTTGGTAGCAGTATGGAAATAAGAAGGAACATTCTTTGGTATTAGCAGAATGAAACAAACGAAAATGATATTGATAATCATAAAATCGTTTAGGGTTACCAGTCTGCGTACGAAGTCGTTCCTGCTAAGATTCTGACTCATCGTGCACTATTTTTTATTTGAATATAAATTCGTTATCACTAATATTGTATAGTAACGTGCAAATATAATAAAAAAAACACAATAAAAAAACAATTGTTCTGTTTTTTGTTTTAATTGTGCTAAAGTTTTGTATTCATTGTCTTTGTCTCATCAAAAACGATGTGTTATTCAATGTTTCTATTGGATTTTATTTTAGAAAAGAATCATTTTATCGATGAAAATAAAGTGGTAGATTGTTTTGTTTGTATTTATATTCATTTTGTTTGTTAATTCTTTTGATTTTGTAATGATATTCTTTTGGTTATTAATTTAGAATATCAATCGAGTCTTTTGTGTAAAGTTTGATGATAGTTTTTAACATTTTTCGAAATCATAAAAGAGAAATTCTGAGGCCATAAAAATGGAGTTTTATATCAATTTTAGGTATCTTGAATTATACTTGCAGTCACTTTGTAATATGAAATGATGTTATTCACTCTGTAAAGTGAGTCGTTTTGTCTGCTTAAATGGGATGTTTTACATTGGGAAAGTCTGTGTTTGTTTGCGTGGATAATTATGATTTGGCTTCTTTTATGAATCAATATGGGTGATTTTCTTATTGATTTTATTCTGCAAAATGATGCTGATTTTCTATTGTATTGATATTCATAGTGTTACAATCCTACCAAATTCGGCCTGATTTTCCACAATATTGATGGTGTAATCAAATTTTAAGAATGTTGTGAAGTGTTTTGTGAAAATTAATGATAGAATTTAACATATGCAATAATAGGAATGTTTGGGCGTGTTAGGTAGGTTCATTGTTGGGATTGTTTTGTATAGATATGTATTATGAATTGGATTAGGGGATGGCTGAGAAGATAGCTTTAAGCACCATATTTTGTATACTATCTGAGTAAATGAATACGTAGTTGTTGTTTTGAAATGCCAGGTTTGTTGGTTTGTTTTGAATTGATTCTATCTATATTCTCCATGTAAAAATTAGGTTTATTGGTAAGAATATCGTACCTTTGCAAAGCATTTTAACAATAAAGTTCAATAACAAAGAATATTAAACAATATGGGATTTTTTTCTAAACTGTTTGGAAAGAAGGAATCAGAAGTTAAAGTTGGTGGCATGGAAGACTTCATGACACTGATTCGTGTGTATTTTGAGGCTTCACTTGCAGTTAATCTTGGTATCAATAATTTAGGCATGTTGCCTGATCTTCGCACGTTTAAGACAACGCTACGAGTACCTACTTTGAATAACAAATTAGGCTTAGGTGAGAAGAATCAATGTCGAAAGATGATGCGAGAAATGTATGGATTAGGGGATGATTTCTTTAAGGAGATTGATCAAAGTATGCGGAAAAACTGTCGGAAAATACAGGATGTACAACCTTATATGGTTCAGTTCCAGGGCTTTTCTCAAGACTTGATGATGCTCGTTGGTAATCTAATGAAGTTCAAGTTGCGTCTGCCTTCTTTTATGAAAAAGGCTATCTACACAATGACGGAGAAGACCGTGTCTGACTTATTCACAAAGAATGATTATACAGATCCTGGAGTTATTAAAGCTGTTATGGCTGTAAGGCAGTATGACAAGCGTTTAGGCTTCAGTCAGAAATGGATTACCGACTTTGTTTATCAAGTAGTTATGCTGGCTAAGAAAGAACCTCGTCAGGCTGATAGTGACGCAAAACAAAAATAGAATGCACTGCGCTACTGATATATGTTGGTAGCGATTGCATTATAATGGTTTAGTAAAGGTCGCTGAACGGCATGGTTTTTAGAATTTCACATGATGCTAACATCGTACATAAGGATGTGATAAAATGTGAAATTAAAATTTGGTTATTCCGATAAAATCAATTAAATTTGTAACCAAATTGTAAATTTATGGATGCAACTGAGCATGCTCTTAATTTGTTTTCTACGCGAGTAAGGCAGATGATTCTTCAGTATAAAGAGCTGAAGAAAGAGAATCTTGAGCTTTATTCTATGGTAGATGAGCGTGACGAACAAATCAAAATGCTCAACAAAAAGCTTGTTCAGGCGCAGAATGATTACAATAGTCTGAAGATGGCTAAGATGTTAGAAGTGACTGATGGTGACTTAGAAAGTGCCCAGAAACGACTGCAACGGCTCATCAGAGACGTGAATAAATGTATAACGCTACTGAGTGAAAGATAACAGAGCGATGGCAGATGAGAATACAGATAAGTTGCATATAAGGCTACATGTCTATGATACGGAGTTGTCGGTGAACATTGTTCGCGAAGATGAAAAACTCTATCGGGACGCTGCAAAGCTTATTACAACAACAGTAAATAATTATGCCAATGTGTTCAAAGGACGCAAAGGAGATAAAGATTTATTGTATATGGCCCTTATAGATATAGCTTTGCGCTATGAGCGTGAAGCCTTGCGCAATGATACTGAGCCTTTTAAGGATATTCTCGGAAAGCTTACTTCTGAAATCGAGGATGCGTTGAAATGAACGAACGAGAATATTATCAAAATCTAAATTATAATGAATGTAGTAACTATCATAATTGCTATTGTGGCCCTTTTGGCTGGATGTGCGATTGGATATGCCATTTTCCGTTATGTTATTAAAGGAAAATACAATGATTTAATTGAGGCTGCCAGCAAAGAGGCGGAGGTCATTAAGGAAAAGAAACTCTTAGAGGTTAAGGAGAAGTTCCTAAATAAGAAGAGTGAACTTGAAAAGGAAGTACAGCAACGAAATCTAAAGTTTCAGCAGAATGAAAACCGCTTAAAGCAGCGTGAAATCACATTGAATCAGCGTCAAGAAGAACTTGGTCGTCGCAAGATGGATGTTGATCAAGAACAAGTTCGGATTGATAATGAGAAGAAGTTGTTGTCTGTAAAGCAGCAAGAACTTGAGAAAATGCAGAAACAAGAGCAAGCAAAGCTTGAGGAACTCTCTGGACTAAGTGCTGAAGAAGCAAAGAAACGACTGGTTGAAAGCTTGAAAGATCAGGCAAAGCTTGATGCTGCAAGTTACATCAATGAGATTATGGACGATGCAAAACTCAATGCAAACCAGCAGGCGAAGAAAATCGTAATTCAAACCATTCAGCGTGTAGCAACGGAAACAGCTATCGAGAATTCGGTCAGTGTTTTCCATATAGATAACGATGAAGTTAAAGGCAGAATTATCGGTAGAGAGGGGCGAAACATCCGGGCATTAGAGGCAGCTACTGGAGTGGAAATCGTCGTAGATGACACTCCTGAGGCTATCGTGATTAGTGCTTTCGACCCAATTCGTCGCGAAGTTTGTCGTTTGGCATTGCACCAGTTAGTAGCAGATGGGCGTATACATCCAGCTCGAATAGAAGAGGTTGTAGCTAAGGTGAAAAAACAACTTGACAATGAAGTAATTGAAACGGGTAAGCGTACAGCAATTGATTTAGGTATCCATGGCTTGCATCCAGAATTGATTCGTATCATCGGTAAGATGAAATATCGTTCAAGTTATGGTCAGAACCTTTTACAGCATGCACGCGAAACAGCCAATCTTTGCGCAGTAATGGCGTCAGAACTTGGCTTGAATCCAAAGAAAGCTAAGCGCGCTGGCTTGCTTCATGACATCGGAAAGGTGCCAGACGAAGAAAGCGAATTGCCGCACGCTTTATATGGAGCGAAGATAGCAGAGAAGTATAAGGAGAAACCGGATATCTGTAATGCTATCGCTGCTCACCACGATGAAGAGGAGATGACGACTCTTCTTGCACCGATAGTACAGGTTTGTGATGCTATCTCTGGTGCTCGTCCAGGTGCTCGTCGAGAGATAGTTGAGGCCTATATCAAGCGTCTCAATGACCTTGAAGCAATTGCAATGAGTTATCCAGGAGTAACCAAGACTTATGCAATTCAAGCTGGCCGAGAGCTTCGTGTCATTGTAGGTGCTGACAAGATGAATGACGAAGAGAGCATCAAACTCAGTGATGAGATTGCTACGAAGATTCAAAATGAGATGACATATCCTGGTCAAGTGAAGATCACTGTTATCAGAGAGACGCGCTCAATAGCCTATGCAAAATAATAATTTGAGTTTATATATAAAAAAGGATGCATTCAAATGCATCCTTTTTTTATGACCTTTATAGGGAAAATTGTTATCTTAAATCTTGTTGATGTCTACATATCCGTGCATGACGGCATAGATAGTAAGTGCGCTAACGCTTTTCATTCCAAGCTTTTCTACAATGTTTTTCCGATGACTGATAACAGTTGTAAGTCCTATATTTAGCTGGTTTGCAATTTCTTTATTGATAAAACCCTGCGCAATGAGAGACAAAACCTCAATCTCTCTGTCACTAAGTAGCTTTGTCTTCAATGCTTTGGGCATAGTGGGAAGATTCTTTCCACCAGCATGCCCATATTGTTCTAACTGAAGGAGAGCCTTCACAAGTTGTTCTTCTGATGTGTTTATGCAAAGACTTTTGAAGTCAGAAAGCTGTGAATTTGGGTTTGAAGAGGTTGTCAGTACTATAGTCTTATACTTGCGTTCAAGAAAGAAGTTACGATTTTCAAGCACAAATTTAATGGCAACAAAATAGTGCATGAACTTCTCTGGGTTACCTGCCTCAAGCTCATTAAACGAGCAAAAGGTCTCTATATCGGCAATAGGCATGACATTTTGTAACATGGTTTTCAGTCCAATCATAGCCAACATGTTATTGTCTATGATAGCTAATTTCGGTCTTCCTGTAGGCTTTTCGCCCATAGGATGATGTGGCATGTTATGTAAAACGTTCTCTTCCATATCTTAAGAATTTATGTTTTTGATAATTAGAGGAATGGAGCAAGCAGGTGACTAAACCAGCCTCGCATTCTTTGCCAAGGTGTTCGCCATTCTTTCCACTTCTTTTCGGTGAGATAAAAACAATCTTTCTTCTCGCCATCGAATAAATTGTCTAATTGCTGTGTCGTGCATTTATCGAGGATAACAGCATTTTCTTCGTAGTCCCAATTAAGGCTTCGTGCATTTAAGTTTGCACTGCCAACAGTGCAAATTTGTCCATCTACCATTATAATCTTTGTATGGTGAAAGCCTGGTGTGTACATCCAAATGTTGCATCCAGCCTTCATCAGTTTGTGTGCATTATAGAAACCGCAGTCTGGAGTCAATGGAATATCACTCTTTGTACTCAGCATGATTTCCACCTTTACACCACGTCGAACAGCTTTTTTCAAAGCCTTTTTGAGCTGATGGTTAAGCGTAAAATATGGATTTATTATCTTTATACTGTCTTTTGCACGATTAATTGCAGATAGATAGAATTGTCGAATGATAGCATTACTTGTCCTTGGCTCACGATTTATGATACCAACAGTTTTGTGATATGCTGATTTGCAGCTATCTTCCTTTAAGCCTTTAATATATTCTGCCTTATTCCCTCCATGATAATATTGCTCACCATGAATATCTTGTTTTGACACTTTATTCCACATTTTAAGGAAAATGGCTTGTAAAGTGTTGACAGCATCTCCCTCAATTCGGCAGTGCATGTCATGCCATTCACCGACAACCTCCGTACCTTTTATATAATAGTCGGCAACATTCATTCCTCCTGTATAAGCTATTCTTCCATCAATAACAACAATCTTTCGGTGATCTCGTGAAAATACATGATTGACCCAAGGGAATGTTATAGGGTCAAATTTGTAAATCTCTACACCCGAATCACGAATAGTTTTGAGATGCTTCTCTTTCAAAGGACGGTTGTTTGAAGAGTTACCGAAAGCGTCAAACAGCGCTCGAACCTCAACACCTTCTTTTGCCTTTTGTTCCAGAATATGAAATAAAAGACCTGCTATGGAGTCATTACGGAAATTAAAATATTCAAGATGTATACTTTTCTTGGCTTGTTGAATAGCCTTAAACATATCATCAAACTTCTCTTGTCCCGTTGTAAGTAAAGTCACGGAGTTGTTAGAAGAGAATTTAACCCCATATTGTTTAAGGTCGTGTGCTACCAGGGAGTCAGTCGTTTGAGCCACGCATGTCCCAATACTGAGCACCCAAAAAATTATATATGATAATAGTTGTTTCAATCTATTCCTTTTTATTTCACACCATACAAGCATAATGATCGACAACGCCTAAGAGGTGTTTCTCTTCATCTACGACAAGAACGGTGTGTATCTTATGACGATGCATAATGCGTTGAATCTCGGTAATCTTTGTTGTTGGCAATACGAACTTTGGTGTCTTAGTCATGATATCGCTAACCGTGTGGTCGAAAAATTTAGCTTGCCATCGTTCCATTGCACGTCTGATGTCTCCATCTGTGATTAATCCGACAACTCGTTTGTCATCACCTAATGAAACGCCTAATCCCAATAGACCTTTACTTACGCAAATAATGGCTTCCCCTAAGTGCATGTCTTGTGGAATGATAGGTAAGTCGTTGGTTCGCATTACGTCTGCTGCCGTGGTAAGAAGTCGTTTCCCTAATTCTCCTCCAGGATGAAATTGAGCAAAGTCTTGTGGACGGAAATCACGCACTTGCATTAGTGCAATAGCCAAAGCATCGCCCATAGCGAGAGCTGCTGTAGTACTACTTGTTGGTGCAAGATTAAGTGGACAGGCTTCCTTCTTGACGTAAACCTTTATATGAACTTTACTATATTTGGCCAAAAGTGAGTTTGAATTAGCCGTCATAGAGATAATCGGTATGTTCATGTGTAGCACCATAGGGATAAATCGAAGAAGTTCATCCGTCTGACCAGAGTTGCTTAATGCCAACACAACATCATCTGGAGTCATGACCCCTAAGTCACCATGATACACGTCCAAGGGGTTGATAAAGAAAGCTGGAGTGCCTGTAGATGCTAATGTAGCTGCTATCTTTGCGCCTATATTCCCACTTTTTCCAACACCTGTTACGATAATCTTTCCATGACAATGAGCCATCATTTCGACAGCCTTCGTGAAGTTTTCATCAAGTTGTGGAATAAGATCAAGAATAGCTTGTGCCTCTTCTTTCAAGGCTTGACAGCCCCATTGGCAAACCATTCCCAATCTGTTATCAATATCAGTATTATTCATTTACTTTAATAATTGACCTATTAAATTCTCTAATTTATCAAGTTCCAGCATATTCGGGCCATCACTTAGTCCTTTATCGGGATTGGGATGAACTTCAAAGAAATAGCCTGTTGCACCAAAAGCTTTAGCTGCTAATGCCATTGAAGGAACAAATTTCCTATCACCAGAAGTCTTTCCTTTGCCTGCACCTGGACGCTGAACACTATGCGTGCAATCCATAATCACCGTCGGAACAATTTCTTTCATGTCAGGAATATTGCGGAAATCAACAACCAGGTTATTATATCCAAAGGTGTTACCACGTTCTGTTAACCACACTTCTTTAGCTCCGCTTTGCAATGCTTTCTCAACAGGATAGAGCATATCTGCACCACTTAAGAACTGTGCTTTCTTTATATTAACAATCTTTCCTGTCTTTGCTGCTGCAATCAAGAGATCTGTTTGACGACACAAGAAAGCCGGAATCTGCAACACATCACAAACTTCTCCTGCTGCCTTGGCTTGGTAACTTTCATGGATATCCGTTAATATCTTTAAGCCATATTTGGCTTTTACATCTGCAAGCATCTTTAATCCTTTCTCTAATCCTGGTCCACGAAAAGAGAGAATTGATGTGCGGTTAGCTTTGTCAAATGAGGCTTTGAAGATAATATCAATGCCGTATTTGTGGTTTAATCTTACTAATTCTTCGGCAACAGTATTTAATAAATCTGCCGATTCTATAACGCAGGGACCTGCTATAAATATGGGTTGCATATTCGTTTCATTTTGCTTACCATGCAAAGGTAGATAAAAAGGAGGAAAATGACAAACTTTCTTATATATATTTATAAGGTGTAGGTGTCGTGCTGTTATGCATCTTTTTCCTCACTTAGTATCTTCTCCACTTGCTCTGGCTTTGGGTGAATGATATGTATGTCACGTTGTGGGAATGGAATCTCTATGTTATTGGCATTCAATGTTTCGTAGATACATTCCATGATTCGACCATCATCAACGTATTGAGTCATGACAGATACCCACACAAGTATCTTCAATGTAATGGCATTATCACCAAACTCTTTCAACACAATCTTTACTTCTCTCTTCTTTGAAGTAATCTTTAAGGCTGTGATAGCATCATAAAGCAACTTCTTCACTTGCTTGATGTCGCTGCCATAAGCTACACCAACCTCCAATATATCTAATTCATAGCCATGGTTCTTCGTCATGTTCTTATAGCTCTTGGTGAATAGCTGGCTATTCTGGAAGGCGATGATAGAACCATCCGTCGCTTCAACGATAGTCGAAGTATAGTTGATTGAACTCACACGCCCACGTATACCCTCGTACACAATGTAGTCACCAATCTTAACTCGCCCAGCCATAAGCGATATGCCGTAGTAAATATTCTCTAAGATATCTTTCATAGCAAAGCCGACACCCGTAGAGAAGCCACCTGATACGACAACCAACCAGGTGTTATCAATGTGGAACATCGCTAAAGAAATGATAATCCAGAAGCCCCAAACAGTAACCTGCACAACATTCTTTGCCATGATAAATCGACTTGCGGCAGTACTCTTGTCAGAGGTTTCAAAGTAAATCTTAAGCAAAGCTTTTATTGTTCGATTGAGATAAGCAAACAAGAAATACAGGGCCACCACCTCAGCAATCGACAAGATACTTGCCGTAAACCATTTAGTATTAATGAATGGTTCACGATAGATTTCCCATATCTTATCGCTTAGGTTGAATACATCTGCTGCCCAATAGAGTGCAAGTAAGAAAGATGCAACTGAAAGCACGGGTAACAGCACTTGATAAATCGCATAAAACAGCCACGTCTTCGTTATTCCTTGATGTTCATAATCACGCTTTTCAGCAAATTTCTTCAACCAACCACGCAAACAAGTTATCGTCAAAATACAGGTCAACTGCATCGTCCACCATATCAATAACTGCACACTAAGCAGCGTGTATCCCATCCATGCACTGATAAATGAAATGAGAAACACCACCAAAGAAATATAAGTATAGGTGACATCACTCTTAGGTATCTTCGTGTTATTGCGCCTTATGACCACCCATTGCCATATCAAACACACTAAAAGTATAGGACAAAGCGAAATGTTCACGAGGTTATCGGGCACTAAAACGATGCGGAAGGCAATCACAATAAAGCCCATCGCCATCAATGGCAGATATATGCGGAATCCGCTTTTAATCTGTTCGCCACTTAAACGCAACAATAACGAAATCAAGATAACACTCAACAACCATGTATATCCCACAAGTAGTCCACAGGCCATGATAATGAAGTTCTGACCCATAAACACAATGCGTATCAAGCCCAATACTAATGCTAATGTCATCACAGAAGTTGTCATGATAATACAAGTGCGGCGGCTAACAAAAGCTGGTGTGCGAAATCGTTTCGGCACTAAGAAACGAATGACAACCATATTGATTGCTCCTGCAATAACCGCATAGAAGGCAATGAGAATAAACAGGCCGATGATATAAGATGCATCCCATTGAGATAGCACCTTCGTCTTTTCAAAATACTTTGTGGCTATTTCGTCTTTGGTTTCCTGAATGTTTGTCTTCAGCTTAGTCAGTATATCGAAATAGTTTTCACCTGCATTTCTAAATATGTTCTCTTGGATGTTCTTATATCTCTTATTGGCATAATCGTTGAGCGTTTTCAACTGGTCTTCAATTTCCTGATAATAACCAATATAATCTTTGAATTGCTGACTGTTGTCGCTCAGCGTGTGTCTGATATTCACAGCCAACGTCAAACATACACTCTTGTCTATCTGTGCCTTCTTGCTTAGCGTACTCACGTTCATTGTGCTAAGCGAGTTTATCAAGTAGTCGTATCGCGCAATCTCTGCTTTGTTTTGTGCAATGAGCGAACGGAAAGGTTGCACGTTTTGTTGGAAGTCTGCATATTGTTCTGTAGCCTCATGACAAGCATAGGCCAAGTCAAACACATATTCAGGCTTCTGCGAATAGAGCATTAATGCATTCTGATTACTTTGTCCCATGATGCTAAACAGCTTATCTCTGATAGCTGTTTGCTGATCTCTCAGGTAACCCGATTGACGATCGAGCTCAGCATGATAATTGGTGAGTTCGGTACGGAGTATGGATAGTGTGCTTTCCAAATTCTCTTCTTTCAGCACCGCATTTGCCGGTAGTAGTGCCAATAGAAATGCAAAGACAAGCAATAAGGATCTTTTGTTCATTATTCTTTTATAACTTAATGGAGTTACAAAAATAATAAAAAGAAAAGATTAAGTAGAGTGCTTTAAACATAAATTTGAAATATTTTTTTATTTCTTAGCCTTGATTTCCAAGGATAAACTACTCGAACCTCAAGCGTTAATCATAATATCGAAACGAAGTTCAGTATTTTGTCTATTCATTTTGCGATTAATCCTTATTACCTTTATCTCAAAAAATGAAGATCTTTAATTTCTTATTTCCATGGAAACATAACTCAAAGCAAAGGAGGAAATGTGCTGTTACAAGTCTAAGGCAGGGTGTTTCCATTATCTCAAAAGGTGTTTCTAAGGCCACGCAATTGAATTATCAAACGGCCGTGTGTTCTTTTCTCATGTTCAAGGCAAAGGATGATGTGTTATTTTCAACAATCACGCAGGCTGAGATTGTGCGTTATCAACAATGGTTGCAGCAACGGGCAATCAGTGCCAACACAACCACTTGCTATCTCCGTTCACTTCGCGCGTTATATAATAAAGCGGTGAAACGGCGCTTGGTGAAAGACATAAAGCCCTTTGAAAAGGTGCAAACGCGCAATAACAAGGTGGTGAAAGTGGCTTTAAAGCCTATCCAATTGCAACAGCTGCGTGAACTCCATGTGAAAGACAAGTCTTTTCAAGCTTTTGCGCGCGATCTCTTCCTCTTTTCTTGTTATGCCATGGGAATGCCACCGATAGACATGGCGCATTTAAAGTGGACTCAAATCAAACATGGCTTCATTCATTATCAACGGCAGAAAACGCATCGAAAAGTGATTGTGAAACTTGAACCCTGCATGCAAGTGATTATCGACCGATGGGGAAAGCCCGACAACAAGTATATATTCCCCATCTTGCCCTGCATGAAATATGACAGCTTCCTGCGCCAATACAACCGTGCCCTTCATGCGTTGGGCGAAGAGATAAGGCTCGACTTTCCGCTCTCTTCTTATGTTGCGCGCCACACTTGGGCTTCGCTCGCCTATGAAAACAATGTGGCGTTGTCTATCATCTCGCAAGCTTTGGGGCATTCTTCCTCGAAGACCACGCTCAATTATATTCATGAGATAGACCTTAAAATGGTGGCTGAAGCAAATCGAAAGGTATTAAATAAAATTGTCCACCTATTCATAAAAGGTGGACAAAAACCTTGTAAACGCCTGCAAAATTAGGTTTTTTAAGCGAAACAAACAAATATTTTATTGTCTTTTTGCAGTGAATGTTGGTATAATCATGCAGAATGAATTACTCGTAAATCTACTTTGTTGCTTTCTCAAAGCCTTTATATAAAGCATTCTCAGAAAGTTTATATCTACCTTAAACTTTTCTTTTTTTCTTGTTGTCCACCTTTTATGAATAAGTGGACAGCAATAAGACAAAAATACGGCTAAAAGTGTATAAACTCTCAACAGCAATACTTATAACGCTTTAAACATAGGAAATATAGTACTTAACAAAAAGACAATGGAAACAAATTGCAAGAAAAAGAGGTATTCTATGCCTCAAATTAAGATTGTGCCCATCTTGACAGAGAGCCTTCTTACTACACCCTCAACAATTTCGGGAGGACATAAGAAACCAATCATTAATCCACCGATTGGTGATGCAAAGAAGAATGTATTTAGCGATTACGATAACAACTTTTTTGAACAAAATGAAGATGAAAAAGATAATTAATATCAAATGCTTAGCACTAATGCTTGGTTTGTTTGCCATAACTGCAAGTTGTACAAATGATGACCTCACAAATGGTGAAACCAAGGACAATAAACAAATAGACGGAACTGTGTTTGTTGGAGGAAAGAGTAGCGCAAGTGCCAGCGCAAAGAGTAGAACAGGTTTCGATTATAATTATAGTAAAGGAGCTAATTCTAAGTTTTTTTGGACAGCAGGTGATAAGGTATATTTAGCTGACGGAACAGCAAGTCAACCATGGGGAAACACCTCTGTGTGGCCAATTCAGACAGCAGATGTAGCAGACTTTATTTTCAGAGGTAAGAATTTTACAGAGCCTTCATACGACATCTATTATCCAGGGAAAAATGCAACAGCTTATAATAAAGTAAATATTGTTGTAGACAATGGAACTTATGCTTGGAATAAACGTGAAAATGGTGATTTTTATAATATTTTTGATGATGATTGTGGTTATGCTAAAGCTATTCGAAAGCCTGATGGTAAATATTATTTTGAATTAGAGCACCTCAGTGCATTTTTATATTTGTTACCTTATGCGCAGGCAGAAGCATCTGGATATTATTATATCCCAAAACGCATAAAAATAACAGCAGATACCAATATTGCCGGAGAATTTACTATTACGCCAACTGGATTAACAGGTACTGGTAGTTCTAATTTCGTAGCATCTAACTTCTTTGGTATAGGTGGACTAACTGGTACTGCTAATGGTGTATGGGTTGATGGTACTCAGAAATACAGAGATTATGGCTATTTTATGTTCCATATCGCCCCTGCAACTACAAAATTAAAAATAGAGTATAATTTTAGTATTAATGCTAAATATGCCGATGGTTATAGCAATAGTTTTGTCGACCGAAAAATAGATAAAGTTTTTATAAAAGAAATTCCGCAGTATACATATAAAAAAAATACTGTTACTCCTATTACTTCTCGCATAGCCTTACCAATGTATGAGCCTAAATTCTATACATGGGACGCTGCAGAAGGAGAAGATTATCTAAAAGGCTATGAAGACCAGATAGAGTATTGGTATATACCAACGCTATCCAATGATAAGGTCCCTAATGTTTATAATAGACCGACAGATAGACGTTATTATAATCCTACAACGGGGGTTGCCACTCGTTCAGGAAAGAACCTTCCGAACATGGTTGAGGCAACATGGTATGCATCTCATGGTGACCCTCATTTTGACGAACAATATCTATGGGAAAATGGACATGTAGTATATTGTATGGGTATGTGGGTAAAGAAAAAATCAGAGATTCCTGGTTTTAGTAGCACAAATTTACCATCAGATGTGACCTTTAGTCACAATTACTATGTAAATAGTTCTGTTGCACAAGGAACTCCTAATGATACTTCTAAGTATTTCTTTTTGCCTTTACAAGGTGCAATGGAAGCTGTAGTGTCTTCGAGTAGTGATTTGGAAATAGGATTATCAGGTAAATATTGGACAAAAACTTCATTGGATAGTAAGTATGCCTGGTACTTAGGTTTTGCTAAAAGTGCAATTTATATAAGGACTGGTGGGAAGGAGATGGCTACACCTTTATGGAATGCACAATAATAAAGTAATCGGGCCTAATATTTAGGTTCATAAAGCCTTTCCCCTAATAAAAATTTATTTTGTAAGTTTACTTTTGGGGAAAGGCAAACTATCTGGAAATTATGATAAGATAAAAACGAATTTAAGAGTGAGAATGCATGATTTCAACGCCAAAAATTAAAATTTCATGCCAGATACGATGGTTCTAATGCTAAAAATCGAAATTTAGCGCCAGATACGATGGTTCTAACACCAAAAATCAAAATTTAGTGCCAGAACCGATGGTTCTAACATCAAAAATCAAAATTTCATGCTAGAACCGATGGTTCTAATACCAAAAATCAAAATTTAGAGCCAGAACCGATGGTTCTAATACCAAAAAAACGATTTTCGAGACAAAAGAATTAAAGAAAAAGGTGACAGATAGTCGCTGATATCAAATATCAATAAAAATTTATTACTATGGAAAAATTTAAAATTACAATTCCTAAAATGTCCTTGGTGAAAACCAGCCTAAGCACTCATTACAGCAATTCGCATCATCTGCAATTCATGTTCAACGTCTATGCATTGGTAAAAGCTGGCGACAAACAAAAGTTGCACCTCACCGACGAGTTGTTGAAGAGTTGGAGCGATTGCATCGACATGGAAACCGAACTCAACAAGGTTGCAAATGCCAGCTTGCATGCCGAGCAAATGGCTGCGCTCGACCGCCAGCGCGACACGCTGTTGACCAATCTCTTTGGCGTTATCCGTGTGCAACAGAAATCGCCTGTGCAGGCTGTTAAAGAGGCTGCCCAAAAGCTTGACAAGGCGCTTGGAGTTTATGCAGGCATTCAAAACAAGGCAGCTGATGCCGAAACGGCCGAAGTGCGCGGATTGTTGAAAGATTTGGAGCGTTTCTCAGCCGAGATGACCGCCTTGAGTCTTGTGCCCGTCATGGCAGAGCTAAAAGCCGTGAACGAAAAGTTTCAAACCGTCTACAAAGAGCGTCAGGTGAAGGCCGTAGACGAGAAATTGCCTGCATTGAAAGAGGTGCGCACGATGACCGATGACGTCTTTGATGTGGTGTGCCGCTATATTGAGGGTAGCTATCTGCTTGCGGCAACCGACGAAGACCGCAGCCTGATAGAGCGTTTGGTGGATCAAATCAATCAAGAAGTAGACCACTTCAAAACGGCTCATAAACAGAGTGCGGCACAGAAAAAGCCGTCGGCGGCAGTGAAAGAACGCGAAGAAAAGCTCAAAGCGGCCATTCCGGCCTTTGCTGGAAAAGCTGGCTATGACGAAGGCTCCCTTACTTACACGGGTAAAGGCAAGGGCGCAGGCATGAAACGCCAATATGAACTCGCCATAAAAGACCGCAAGACTGCTGATGGCAAACCTGCCACAATTTGGGTGGTCATGGGCAAAGATGGCTCGCTAAGTTTGGTGGAAAATGCGGAAAAGAAGGCTGAACCAAAGGAAAATACCGAGTTTGGAATAAAGCCGAAGCATTAAAGCCTCACCCCCAACCCCTCTCCAAGGAGAGGGGGGACGCCGGCAGAGGATGTTTGCAGAATAGACGAATCCCATCGCCTTCTGCTTTTGATAGCCATTTCAAAAGGAAGTGGGACGCAGAGGATGTTTGCAAATTGACGAACCCCATCGCCTTCTGCTTTTGATAGCCATTTCAAAAGGAAGAGCGGCGCAGAGGAAGTTCATGAGGACGACGAACCCCATCGCCTTCTGTTTTTGATAGCCATTTCAAAAGGAAGAGTGGGCGCAAAGGAAGTTCATGAGAGAGACGAACCCCATAGGGGTTCTGCTTTTGATAGCCCAGGGTTGGCGAGCATAGCGAGCTACCCTGGGTTAATACGTTGAGTGGGACACAACGCCATAGGTGTTGCGCTTTTTTAATTTCATCTCTTTCAAAAGGAGGAGCGGCGCAAAGGATGTTTGCAAATTGACGAACCCCATCGCCTTCTGCTTTTGATAGCCATTTCAAAAGGAAGAGCGGCGCAGAGGAAGTTCATGAGGACGACGAACCCCATAGGGGTTCTGCTTTTGATAGCCCAGGGTTGCCAAACGATAGTGTAGGCTACCCTGGGTTAATACGTTAAGTGGAACACAACGCCATCGGTGTTGCGCTTTTTAAATTAATCCGCCATGAATCCCCTCGCTATCCCCATGTTTTCTCAAAAAGGCTCAACACTTACAGCGTTGAATCTCCTTGCGAATGCTTCCCCAGGGTAGGCTCGTTCCTCGCCAACCCTGGGCTATCAAAAGAACAACACCTACGGCGTTGCGTGGTTGTAACATTCGTAATGATGGATTCACTCATTAAAATATTGGCATAAAACCTACGGCGTTGGGGCATTACAACATTCGTAATTATGGATTCATTCATGGAAACGCTGGCATAATATTTACGGTGTTGCGCTTTTTTAATTTCATCTCTTGTCAAAAGGAAGAGCGGGCGCAAAGGATGTTTGCAGATTGACGAACCCCATCGGGGTTCCGCTTTTGATAGCCCAGGGTTGGCGAGCGTAGCGAGCTACCCTGGGTTAATACGTTAAGTGGAGAACAACGCCATAGGTGTTGCGCTTTTTTTGATTAATCCGCCATGAATCCTCTCGCTATAATCATGTTTTCTCAAAAAGGCTCAACACCTATGGCGTTGAATCTCCTTGCGAATGCTTCCCCAGGGTAGGCTCGTTCCTCGCCAACCCTGGGCTATCAAAAGAACAACACCTACGGCGTTGCGTGGTTATAACATTCGTCATGGTGGATTCATTCATTAAAATATTGGCATAAAACCTACGGCATTGGGGCATTACAACATTCGCAATTATGGATTCATTCATGGAAACGCTGGCATAATATCTATGGCATTGCGTGGTTGTAACATTCACCATGGTGGATTCATTCATTAAAATATTGGCATAATATTTACGGCGTTGTATCGTTGCAACATTCGCAATTATGGATTCATTCATGAAAATGCCGACATAATATTTACGGCGTTGCTTGATGAGAACATTCGTCATGATGGATTCATTTATGGTTTTTAATTTCATTTGCAGAAATCCTGGACACAAATTATGAATTTCTTTCGTCAATAAATCGTAATTTATTCGATTTTAAGGCTTCAGTCGACTTGGTTATCAAAAAAAAGTAGTAAATTAGCACCCTTGAAAAAAGGTAGAAAATCGCTTAGAACGAAAATAAACGCCCTTTGAGGCGTTTTTGTTTTACTTTCGTTTTATAGCAAACAGCTAATAATAACGATCAATTACATCAATGGACGAAAATCAAACAATTGACAATGACAGGATTTTAAGAATCAACATTGAGGAAGAAATGAAGTCCTCTTACATCGATTATTCGATGTCAGTTATCGTGGCTCGTGCGCTTCCAGATGTTAGAGATGGTTTTAAGCCTGTGCATCGTCGTATTCTTTATGGTATGCTGGGGATCGGCAACACCAGTGATAAACCTTATAAGAAGTGTGCACGCGTTGTAGGTGAGGTGTTGGGTAAATACCATCCTCACGGCGATTCATCTGTGTATGGTGCGCTTGTTCGCATGGGGCAGGACTGGAATATGCGTTATACGCTTGTTGACGGTCAGGGAAACTTCGGTTCAATCGACGGCGACTCACCAGCTGCCATGCGTTATACGGAGTGTCGACTCAGCAAGATGGGTGAGCACATCATGGACGACCTGGAGAAAGATACCGTAGACATGACGAACAACTTCGATGATACCCTTGTCGAACCGAGCGTCATGCCGACAAAGATTCCGAATCTTCTTGTAAACGGAGGTAATGGTATTGCCGTTGGTATGGCTACGAATATGCCGACCCACAACCTTAGCGAAGTTATCGAAGGATGTTGTGCTTATATTGACAATCCCGATATAGACCTTGATGGCTTGATGCAGTATATCAAGGCCCCAGACTTCCCAACGGGTGCCTATATTTATGGTATACAGGGTGTGCGCCAGGCTTACGAGACCGGTAGAGGGCGTATCGTGATGCGTGCTAAAGCCGAAATCGAAAGCGGCGAAAGCCATGACAAGATTGTTGTAACCGAGATTCCTTATGGAGTTAACAAGCAATTGCTAATTGAAAACATTGCAGACCTTGTGAAAGAAGGTCGTATTGATGGTATCAGCAACGCCAATGATGAGTCTGGCCGACAGGGAATGCGCATTGTGATAGATGTTAAGCGTGATGCAAATGCAAATGTAATCTTGAACAAACTCTTCAAGATGACCGCTTTGCAAAGCTCTTTCTCTGTAAACAACATTGCGCTTGTAAAAGGCCGTCCACGGCTATTGAGCCTGAAAGAATGTGTGAAATATTTCGTTGAACATCGTCATGATGTGACTATTCGACGCACAAAATACGATTTGAAGAAGGCGCAAGAGCGTGCTCATATCCTCGAAGGCTTAATCATCGCTTGTGATAACATCGATGAGGTTGTACACATTATTCGAGCAAGTAAGACTCCTGCCGATGCACAACGCAACTTGGAACAGCGCTTTAATCTTGACGAGTTGCAGAGTAAAGCCATTGTAGATATGCGTTTGAGTCAGCTGACCGGACTGCGTATGGACCAATTGCATGCAGAGTATGAAGAGTTGGAACGCCAGATTGCTTACTTGCAACAGATTCTTGATGACCCAGAACTTTGCAAGAAGGTGATGAAGGATGAGCTTAACGAAGTAAAAGAGAAATATGGTGATGAACGCCGCACAGAAATCAAATATTCAAGCGAAGAGTTCAATCCCGAAGACTTCTATCCAAATGATCCAGTGGTAATCACAGTGAGCCACATGGGATATATCAAGCGCACACCGCTGAGTGAGTTCCGCGAACAAGCTCGAGGTGGAGTGGGAGCAAAGGCTGCACGTCACCGCGAACAAGATTTTACAGAATTCATTTATCCTGCAACAATGCATCAAACGATGCTCTTCTTTACGAAGAAAGGGCGCTGTTATTGGCTCAAGTGCTTTGAAATTCCTGAGGGAGATCGTAATAGTAAGGGTCGAGCAATACAGAATATGCTCAACATTGAGAGTGATGATGCCATCAATGCAATACTTCGTTTGACCACATTAACAGACGAATCATTTAATAATTCTCATTATGTTATCTTCGCAACCAAGAACGGAACAGTGAAGAAAACAAGTCTCGAAGCTTACAGTAGACCACGTGCTAACGGCGTGATTGCTATCAATATTGCGGACGGAGATGAAGTGGTTGACGTGCGCTTGACTAACGGATCAAACGAACTTATCATGGCAAACCGCAACGGACGAGCTGTGAGATTCAATGAGAATACCATCCGAACCATGGGACGAACCGCTACGGGTGTTCGTGGCATGCGACTCGATGGAGGCGACGATGAAGTTGTAGGCATGGTGACAGTCAACGAAGCTGAGAGCGAAAGTGTTATGGTTGTCAGCGAACAAGGCTATGGAAAACGTAGTCAGGTTGAAGACTATCGTGTCACAAACCGTGGCGGGAAGGGTGTTAAGACCTTAGCCATTACAGAGAAGACGGGCCGACTTGTGAGCATAAAGAACGTTACAGATGAAAACGATTTAATGATTATCAACAAGAGTGGCGTAGTGATTCGTTTGGCTGTTGCTGACGTTCGTGTGATGGGACGCGCCACACAAGGTGTTCGTTTGATAAATCTTGCAAAGAAAAATGATGTCATTGCCAGTGTTTGTAAAGTCATGAGTTCAGAACTTGAGGCTACTGTTGAAGAAGAAAGTCGTGCGCAATGGGCCAACAAGACAGAGGAAATAAAGAAAGATTCTTTGTCAGAAACCAACAGTGATGCCGAGGATGAGCCACTCGTTGACTTCGAAGACGATGATAATGAAGAATGATAAACCTTTTAATAACAAACGTAATATGAAAAAGTTAATGATTGCAGCAATGATGCTGCTTACTACATCAGCAGCTTTTGCAGGTGACAGTGAGGCTTTAAAAGCCATACTTAAGGCAAAGACTTATGCTGAAGCACAAGAGTTGGTAAAGGCAAACCTCAACCAACTTGCTAATGATGCAGAGAAAGCAAAGGCTTATAATAAGCTTGTAGATCTTGCAATGGAGAAAGTATCTAAAGAGCAAGCGACCATTACCGCAAATCAGATGGCCAAGCAGTTTGGTCAAGGTAAGGAGACCGCTTATGACACTTTAGGTTTCAACAAAGCGGTTTATGATGCTATTAACGATGCAATTCTCTGTAACGAATACGACCAGAAGCCGAATGAAAAGGGTAAGGTGAAACCAAGATTCGAAAGCAACAATGCCAATCGTCTTTATGGTTTGCGTCCTAATTTGATTAACGCAGGACAGACAGCAGGCCAACAAAACAATCAGCCTGAAGCCTTGAAGTTCTTTGGTATGTATGTAGAAAGTGCAGAAAATCCATTGTTCAAGAGCATCGATAAGAGCAAAACTCCCGATACTTACTTAGGAGAAGTTGCACGTGTTGCTGGTGTTTACGCATTCCAGGCAAAAGATATGGATCGCGCAAACAAGTATATTGATGTTGCAATGAAAGACACTGCAGCTTATAAAGACGCGCTAAACTTGAAGCTTTACATCATGCAACAGGGCCTTAAGACTAAGGAAGACTCTGTGAAGTATGTAAATACGCTGAGAGATCTCTATGCAAAAGATGCTAACAACGAACAGATTTTCTCTAATCTTGTAACGCTTTGTGGTAGTCTGAAGATGACAAGCGAGCAAGATAAACTGTTGAATGACAAGCTCGCTGCAGACCCAACAAATGCCTTAGCATGGGCGTTGAAAGGTCAAATTGAGATGAATGCTAACAAGCCTGCAGAGGCTGTAGAGTGTTACAAGAAGTCAATTGCAAAGGATGGAAAGAATGTTATCGTTCTCACATACCTTGGATTCTGCCTCAATGCACAAGCTGCTAAAGACGGAGTAAGCAAAGCTGAGCAGCAGAAACTCTACAAAGAGAGTGAGGGTTACCTTGAGCAGGCACGCAGCCTTGACCCAAATCGTGAGAAGGCAAACTGGAGTTATCCTCTCTATGCCGTATATTACAGCCTCTATGGTGCAGCAGACAGCCGTACCAAAGAGATGGAAGCATTGAATAAATAATATTCTATTATAGGGGATAGTACATGGCTTTGGCTGTGTTACTATCCCTTTTTTCATCTGAAATAATATATGAAAGGTCGTATTCTCATCTCATTCCTTCTTGTTAGTTTTGTCTTCTCGTTCCAAGGTTATGGGCAAGATGCACGCAAAATGACCAAGAAACTCAATGCCGGAATAGACAGAAAACTTGATAGTTTGACTGTCATTAAAGCTGATACGATTGCTTATTATAAAGCAATCAAGCATTTGATGCGAGATGCAGTGCTATGCGATCATTTTGATGCAATGGCAGATAAGAAGGGAAGAAGCAATCCCCGTTATCGCTTTTTGAATCAAAAGCGGCTTTCATCTTTCCTCCCTTTACTTGTCGATGCAGGCATGTATGAATATGGTTTGCGTAAGAATGATGAGGCTATGCAGTATTTCAAACTCTATCTTGATTGTATAGATGGTCCTCTTTTCCATGGGAATGACAATCACCGAGGGTTAGTGGCTTATTATGTAAGCTTGCTTTCCTATGGAAAAGAGAACTATGCAGAAGCCGAACGCTATGCAGATGTCGCATTGAAAGATGCAAACTATGCTAAAGGTGCAGCCGAAATAAAGATTAATTGCATGAAGACTCATCTCTACACAGAGGTCGATTCAGCGAAATATATCACGGCCTTGACGTCGCTCTATGACATGGCACCATCGAATGATATCTATTATAAGATGCTCATAGATTACTATTCTGGGCTGAAAGACAGGCAGCAACAGCTGGCTAAGTTTGCTGAAATGGATCTTCAAAAACATCCGAAGAATCGACGTGCATGGGTCTTGAAAGGAGACATCGAGATGCAAAAGAAGCGATGGGATGATGCTATCAGTAGTTTCAAACAGGCCATTGCTATCGACAGTAACTATGTGCAGGCGGTCTATAATATAGGAGTTTGCTATGTTTCTAAAGCCGAAGAGCTTCGTGATAGCTTGATGAATGGTCGGCGAAAACTTCCCAAGAAAGATAGAAACCAAGTGAAAGAACTCTATCAAACCGCACGCACTTGGTTGGTGCAGACCTCTGTTTTGGATGACAAACAACAGATTGTGGCGTGGAAAAGATTACTCAACGAAGTAGATAAAGTATTAGGATTACAAACAAAATGAAAAGATTTCTGATTCCGTTATTACTCTGTTTCCCAATGATTCTTTGGGGACAGAAGAAAACAATAACACAAGCAAAAGACTATATTAAGAGTGGAAAGAACCTCAATCAGGCTGAAAAACTTCTCACTGACTTGCTGAACGATTCGTCGTCTCGTAGTAATGAGAAGTTATGGATACTGCTTTTTGAGGCTCAACGCAAACAATATGACCAGGGAAATGAAAAGCTTTATCTGAAAGAAAAGTATGATACAACGGCTTTATTCCTTGTTGGCAAACGAATGTTTGATACGCTTGAGACCTTAGATTCACTGGACCGACAGCCCGATTCGCGTGGAAGAGTGAAATTGAAACATCGTGCGCGTAGTGCAGAAGCTCTCAATTTAATCCGTCCAAACCTCTTTAATGGGGGGGCGTTCTTTATGAAGAAGCAAGACTTTACACGTGCTTTCGACCTGTTTGATACCTATATCAACACGGCTTCAAAGCCAATGTTTGAACAGTTACATTATGCACAACGTGATAAACGTTTGCCCGAGGCTGGTTATTGGGCTTCATATTGTGGCTATAAACTACAGAATCCACAACTCACTTTGCGTCATACTTATTTGGCATTAAAGGATAGTTTGCATCTGCCTTATATGTTACAATATCTTGCTGAGACTTATAAGCTCGAGCAAGATACGGCTCGTTATGTGCAGACGCTAAAAGATGGCTTCCAAAGTTATCCGAAGTTTCCTTTCTTTTTCCCACGTTTGGTAGACTATTATAGTCATAACGGCAGCTATAGTGAGGCCATGAAGACGTGCAATGAGGCGTTGAAGATTGATTCAACAAGCACTCTTTTCCGTTTTGCCAAAAGCACTTTGTTGTTGACAATGGGGCAATATAAGGAGTGTTTTGCTTTGAGTGAGCAACTGATAGCTGAAAACGATACACTTGCTGATGCCTATTTGAATGCTGGTTTGGCGCTGTTTGATCAGGCGATAGAGTTGGATAAGAATAGAAAAACAGGCGGAAAGAAATACAATCAAGTGCATGATCTCTTTAAAAAAGCCTTGCCTTATTTAGAAAAATATCGTGCATTGGCTCCTGATCAAAAGGAAAAATGGGCACTTCCTCTTTATACAATATATTTAAATTTGAATATGGGGAAGCAGTTTGATGAAATAGATAAGTTGATGAGAGGACTGAAAAGATGACTCAAAATATAGAGAAGATAACCAAGAAGTTGGGCATAACGCTCAACAATATGCAAAAGGCAGCCCAACAAACCCTGTTGGAGGAGAAAGAAAACGTTGTTATTTTGTCTCCAACAGGCTCTGGAAAAACGCTGTCTTATCTGCTTCCACTCACACAATTACTCGACAAAACGTCAGATGAAGTGCAGGCAGTGGTTGTTGTACCAGGCCGTGAACTTGCCTTGCAGTCGGCCAATGTGCTTAAAGATATGGGCTGTGGCTTGCGTGGAATGGCATGTTATGGTGGGCGCATGACAATGGAAGAACATCGTCATCTGCGTGACCTCAAACCACAAATTGTGTTTGCTACGCCCGGACGCCTTAACGATCATCTTGATAAAGGCAATATCGTTGCCGCAGGAATCCATTATCTTGTGCTTGACGAATTTGACAAATGTCTTGAAATGGGCTTTCAAAAGGAGATGGAAGCACTGACAAACAAACTGCCGAAACAAGTGAGATGTATTCTTCTTTCGGCTACTCCAGCAGAGGAACTTGGGGAGCAACAGCTTATAAATGCAGCGTTTAAGGTTCTTGATTTCTTACCAAAGACGGAACAAGTGCCTGATCGTGTACATATATATAAGGTGGAAAGTCCAGACAAAGACAAACTCGATACCTTAAAACAATTGTTGCTTTCGTTTGGCGAACAAAGTACAATAGTGTTTCTGAACTATCGGGATGCGGTGCAACGAACTGCCGATTTTTTGATGGATGCAGGCTTTAGTGTCAGCTTTTTCCATGGAGGAATGGAACAAAAAGAACGTGAAGCTGCGCTTTATCGCTTCTCAAATGGCAGTGCAAACATTATGGTCAGCACTGATTTAGCTTCGCGTGGTCTTGACATTCCTAACATAGAGAACATTGTTCATTATCATATTCCAGAGAGTGAAGACGGATATATTCACCGCGTTGGACGCACTGCACGATGGGATAAGCATGGACGTGCTTTCTTTATTCTAAATGTTCAGGAGCAGATTCCTGCTTATGTGGATGCTGAAGTAGAAGATTATGTGCTTCTAAATGAACGACTTCGTCCGGCTCTTCCTAAGAATAAAACCCTCTATATCGGTAAAGGAAAGAAGGACAAAGTAAGCAAAGCAGACATTGTTGGCTTTCTATGTAAGAAAGGAGGACTGCGGGCTGACGAGATAGGCCGTATTGATGTGAACGACCGTTATAGTTATGTGGCTGTTGTCAGAGCTAAGGCTCAGCAGGTTTTGCGCCTTACAAAAGGCGAGAAAATAAAAGGAATCAAAACCATTGTTGAGGAAGTTCGCTAAGTCGATGCTGTGTAAAGATGATTCATAAGGAAACAGATTGATACTCAATGTGTTTTATTCTTATTTATAGAATGCCCCATTTCATGTGCTGAAGTGGGGCGTTTTGCATTGTGATTTGCCTCATTTTACTCGGTGAAATGGCGTTTATTACGAGACGAAATGGGATGAAGATAAATACACTTTCTTTTTCCTTTCCTTTCCAATCAAACGAAGGAATAACTTCCTTAAAATGAGATTGTTTCTTAAAATAAATGTTTATTTCTTGATAGTTGATGTAAAATAACAGGAATTTATTTGCTTTTTTGAAAATAAAGGTGTACATTCGCATTTGTAAAACTATTTATATCACGCATTAACAGAACTTAAAATTTAATTCAGATGAAGAAGTATAACTTTAATGCAGGACCGTCAATGCTTCCTCGAGAAGTAGTAGAAAACACAGCAAAGCAAATCCTTGATTTCAATGGTAGTGGTCTTTCGCTGATGGAAATAAGTCATCGTACGAAGGACTTTCAGTCAGTTGTCGATGAGAGTGTAGACCTTTTTAAAGAGCTTTTGAGTATACCCGAGGGATATTCTGTCATCTTTTTAGGAGGTGGAGCATCGTTACAGTTCATGCAGATTCCAGCCAACTTCCTCATCAAGAAGGCTGCTTATGTGAACTCAGGTGTATGGGCTAAGAAGGCAATGAAAGAGGCAAAGTTCTTTGGAGAGGTAGTAGAGGTGGCTTCATCTGCAGCTTCTAACTATACTTATTACCCTAAGAACTTCGAATCAAGTGTGCCAACTGATGTTGACTATCTACACATAACAACGAACAATACGATTTATGGCACGGAGTATCGCGGTGATTTTGACGTTAAGGTTCCATTGATTGCAGACATGAGTTCGGATATCATGAGCAGACCAGTTGACGTTAAAAAGTATGATGCTATCTATGTAGGTGCACAGAAAAATATAGCAATGGCTGGTGTAACGGTAGTCATTCTGAAAGATGAAGCCTTAGAAAAGAGGGTGCGAGAACTACCTACAATGATAGATTATCACACGCATATTGATAAGGGATCTATGTTTAATACGCCTCCCGTTGTACCCATTTATTCTATGTTAGAGAACCTCCGTTGGTTGAAGGAACATGGTGGATTAGAGGCTGCCGACAAGCGAGCTCACGAACGGGCTGATGCACTTTATAGTGAGATTGACCGCAATAAGCTTTTCAAAGGAACTGTAGAGGTTGACTCACGTTCGTTAATGAACATCTGCTTTGTAATGAATTCAGGTTATGAAGAGCTTGAAAAGGCTTTCCTTGATTTTGCAGTTGAGCGTGGCATTGTAGGTATTAAAGGGCACCGTTCTGTAGGTGGTTTCCGTGCAAGTTGCTACAATGCACAGACTATGGAGGGTGTAAATGCCTTGATAGAAACAATGAAAGCTTTTGAAGCAAAATATTAATCATAACCTTATTTGCAGGAAAAGTGAAGCACTTTTCCTGCTAAACATTAAATCAAATCACTATGAAAGTATTAGTTGCAACCGAGAAACCTTTTGCAATTGCAGCCGTTGAAGGGATTAGAGAAGTAGTAGAAGCTGAAGGACATGAGTTGATGTTGCTCGAGAAATATACTGATAAGGCTCAACTTCTCAGTGCTGTTGAGGATGCAGATGCAATGATTATCCGCTCAGATAAAGTTGATGAAGAAGTTTTTAACGCTGCAAAGAAGCTGCAAATCGTAGTTCGTGCTGGTGCAGGATATGACAATATAGACTTGAATGCAGCCACTTCACATCATGTTGTGGCTGAAAATACGCCGGGACAAAACTCAAATGCTGTTGCAGAACTTGTGTTTGGATTACTTGTTATGGCTGTACGTAACTTCTATAATGGTAAATCAGGTATTGAGTTAAAAGGCAAACGGCTTGGCATTTTGGCTTTCGGTAATGTGGGACGCAATGTTGCTCGCATTGCAAAAGGCTTTGATATGGAGGTCTATGCCTATGATACTTACTGCCCGAATGATGTCATTGAAGCAGCTGGAGTGCATGCTTGTAAGAGCCAAAATGAGTTGTTTGAGAACTGCGATATTGTGAGTTTGCATATTCCTTCAACCCCCGAGACAATCAAAAGTATAGGAAGTGGGCTTGTTGGTCAGCTTCCAAAAGGTGGTATTCTCATAAATACGGCTCGTAAGGAGGTTATTAATGAGGAAGAGTTATTGGAGTTGTTGGCTAACCGAACCGACCTAAAATTCATCACAGATATTATGCCTGATGGTGACACTGAATTCAAAAAGTTCGAAGGACGCTACTTCTCTACGCCTAAAAAAATGGGTGCACAGACAGCCGAAGCAAACATAAATGCAGGTATTGCGGCTGCAAAGCAGATAATTTCTTACTTTACTGACGGGTGCACGAAATATCAAGTGAACAAATAAATCTATTGATTAACGAAATGAACTCGGGCTTTGTATGACTTCATATGAGGCTCGAGACAACTTGTTTAACTTAAAAACATATATTCTTTTACTATGGCACAGATAAAACCTTTTAGGGGATTGCGTCCTCCAAAGGCTCTTGTTGAGTTGGTAGAATGCCGTCCTTATGACGTGTTGAGTTCTGAAGAAGCCCGTCAAGAGGCTGGAACCAACGAGAAAAGTCTTTATCATATCACACGACCTGAAATTAATTTCGAGATAGGTACAGACGAACATGATCCCAGAGTCTATGGAAGTGCAGCCGAACACTTTAAGAAATTCGTCGACAAGGGATGGTTAAAGCAAGATGAAAAGGAGCATTACTACATCTATTCTCAAACAATGAATGGTAAGACTCAATATGGTTTGGTCGTGGGAGCAAGCGTTTCAGACTATATGGAGGGTGTAATTAAGAAGCATGAGCTAACCCGTCGTGAGAAAGAAGAAGACAGAATGAAACACGTTCGCGCTTGTAATGCGAACATGGGACCCGTATTTTTGGCCTATCCTGATAACGAAACACTCAACAAGCTGCTTTCGCGTTATGCGCAAACTCCGCCAGAGTATGATTTCATTGCACCCATTGATGGGTTCAGACACCAGCTATGGGTTGTCGAAGATGAATCAGATATTGCGACCATTACAGACGCTTTCAATCGCATGCCGAGTCTATACATCGCCGATGGACACCATCGTTCTGCCGCCGCGGCACTCGTTGGAGCAGAAAAAGCGAATCAAAACCCTAACCATAAAGGAACAGAACCCTACAACTTCTTTATGGCAGTGTGCTTTCCCGCAAGTCAATTGACCATCTTAGATTATAACCGTGTGGTGAAAGATCTTAACGGAATGTCGCCTAAAGAGTTTTTACTTGCACTCGAAAAGAACTTTATTGTCACTCCAAAAGGAACGGAAGAATATCGTCCTCAGCAACTACATGAGTTCTCACTTTACTTAGATAAGCAATGGTTTAGTTTGAAAGCAAAGGACGGAACATACAATAATAACGACCCAATCAGCGTTTTAGATGTAGACATCTCAAGCAGATTGATTCTCGATGAGCTTCTTGGCATAAAGGATTTACGGTCAGATAAGCGGATAGATTTTGTTGGAGGACTCCGTGGATTGCAAGAACTCCGCCGTCGGGTGGATAGTGGTGAGATGCAAATGGCATTGGCTTTATACCCTGTAAGCATGCAACAGATTATGGATATTGCTGATAGTGGGAAGATAATGCCACCCAAAGCGACTTGGTTTGAGCCTAAACTTCGCAGCGGACTCGTTATCTATAAGTTAGAATAAATGGTCGAAGATCAGTATAAAACGATTTTAGAAGAAACTATAGGCGAGGGATATTACACGGAGAAACGCAGTAAATTCCTCGCCTTTGCGCATCATATTGAATCGGTAGATGAGGCAAAAGAGCTTGTAATTGCCTATCGTAAGCAATATTATGACGCCAGACATTGCTGCTATGCCTATATGCTTGGCCCCGAACAAAAGGCATTTCGTGCCAATGATGATGGCGAACCAAGTTCTACAGCAGGTAAACCCATCTTAGGACAGATTATTAGTCATGAGCTGACTGACGTCATTGTTTTCGTCATTCGCTATTTCGGTGGAGTGAAATTAGGTACAAGTGGACTCATCAATGCTTATCGAACAGCTGCTAATGAGGCTCTTTCGAAGGCCTCTGTTGTCGTGAAACAGGTAGAAGAAACAATAGATTTCGACTTCACTTATCCTATGATGAACGATGTGATGCGTGTGGTAAAAGAGATGCAACCACGTGTTATTGACCAAAAATTTGATAACACGTGTAGTATCAAATTAAGCATTCGAAAGAGTGAAGCAGAACAGTTGAGGATGCGATTAAGCAAACTTTCTTTTGAAGGTTGAATGTATAATGTCTGTTAAAACAATGTTTTCAGAAGGTTTTACAGCTTTCTTTTTCAGCTTTTTTCATTACTTTTGCATTGCAATTTAGGAAGATTGGCAGAGTGACCGAATGCGCTGGACTCGAAATCCGGTATACGCCTTTCGCGTATCGGGGGTTTGAATCCCTCATCTTCCGCTTGATTCAACATAATAAAAACGCTGTAAGATTGAGTCTTACAGCGTTTTCTTATTCCATGTTTAGAATCTTTTCTACTACAAAATCATTTCTTTTCGCAGGGTAAAAATGCGTTATTTGAGACTTAAACACATTTTTATTGCTTTGTATTTCTAATGAATTTATTTCACAAAGAAAGCTATTATAAGCTCTTTTTTGAAGGATTCAGTGTTGTAATCCGATAGGTTTAATCATTCGGTGAGTCAACATCCGTTTTCTGCACTACTTTATTTGAATCTTTCTTTCGTTTCTGATAGCGTATCTTCCAGCCGCTCCAAAGACACCAAATAACAGCAAGTCCGATGATAAAAATATAGAAAATGCTGGCTGAACCAAGGAAAGTGTAGAGCCTACCCGTGTGGAGTTCTAATGCAACATTACGCAAAGACATTGGCAGTTGCTTCATCTTTACCGGCATTTTCAGTGCTTCACTTCCGATGTTATAATCGATTACATGTTCAAATTCGCCAAAGTCGTTTGTGTAACCCGACACAGCATGCGCACTAATGGGTATGCCGCCAGTCTGTTCAGCCAGTCCGTGTGTGTAGTAATCTGCAATGATACCTGACTTTCTTTCCCATATATACATGCCACTAAACGAGCCAATTAGCCAATAACCATTCTCATCTTGCGTTTCAACATTAATGCCCATAACGCTCACCGGCGGTTGCATTTTCACGGGATAAGGTGTTGATTGAAGCGTTTTTAAGCTGTAAAAACCATTTGAAGTATATAAAAGCCAGTCGCCTTCTGCCTGATCATATCGAATAGAGCGCAACTGATCATTCCAACTATTGTCGCTATCTAACGTTGAAAAAGGTATAGCTGGAACTCTTCCTGAAGCGATAGCAAGTAGTGCTGGCGGTCGAAGAAGCCAGCCAGTAATGCTGAGTAGCAGTGCTAAAACAAAGCTAATACGTCCTATTTCGTTGTGCCATGAGCTTGCCTTTCGATGCAACCAAGCCGATGTTTTGCCTTTAGGATTAATCCAATAAAATATTCCTGTGACAATCAACAGAATGAAAACAATGGCTATCATGTCTACAATCAGCACGCCAATAAGCCCAAACAACTCACCACTATGTAGTAGCCATACCGTGCGAAAGAGGGATACTTTGCCATCCGAATCACTTGCTTTTTGAAGGCTTATGCGTTGAAATTGCTGATAAGGTGGTTTACTTAAATAGACAAAAGAGCGTGTAGTGAACAACAAAGAGTCTCCTTTTGAAGTGATATCACAAAGCTTTTCATCACTACCAATAGGCAAATTGACCGATTGCCATTGATTGTTTGCATAAACATATAGTCCATATTGCCCCGCAGCAAAAAGCTTTCCAGAAGGTAAAACGACCATCCCTTTGATGTTTCTTGCATCAGCTCCTGTGGGCAATCCTTGGTTAAAATCGTCAAAGTGCTTAGCCGTTGTGTCAGTTCTCCATATTCCTGAATTGCCATAGACTAACACTTTATTATGCCATTTGATGCTTCCGCGCAGCAAACCTAAGTTCCATTTGTCATATTGATAACGCTTAGGAAGCCATGATCTGCTGATATTACAATTGGAAAATAACGTTGGATGATTGAGTATTAGCCCTGAAATGCAAAACATTAGCAAAAAGAAACTGACAACAATGCCTATCCATTTGTGATGTTTATACCATGTATTTTTTTTCATTTTGAATGAGTTTTAATGTCAATTGGGGTGTAAAGGTACAATGTTTTTGGGTAAAATCGGGTGTAGAATGCTATTTTTTGTTCTTGATATTGATGTGTATTAGGCTATTTTTCAATTTTACTTCTCTTGACTTCAGCTTGTATTGATGAGGGTTAATAAGGCTTAAAACTATAAGAGTTGATTTGTTTTCCTGATTTTTTCTCGTTATCTTTGCATCGAAGACGATATAAAGCGTTTGTAAATGAGTGCTTTACGACAAGCAGACCCTACACTCACTGCAATGTGAAGTGTATTATCTTTTGATGCCTCACCAGGCAGAAAAGTTATTCTGATGATAGCTATCTTGTGATAAGATTAGTCATTTAGAATCATTGTTTATCTGTGTTTGCGTTTAGCTTTCATCCTAAATATTTATCTATGGCATTCGAACAATTAAAATTAAGCAGTCAACTCTGTTTTAGATTGTATTCAGCAAGTAGGCTTGTTACCCAGACTTATAATCCTTTTTTGGATAAGTTGGGCATCACATACCCACAATATTTGGTGATGATGGTGCTTTGGGAGACAGACAATCAGCCTGTAAACGACATTGCACATAAACTTCTTTTAGAGACCAATACGGTGACTCCACTCATTCAGCGCATGGAGAAAATGGGGTTAGTCATACGTACTCGTGGAATGGTTGATTCCCGTCAACGCATCGTTTCATTGACAAAAGAGGGCAAGAGTATGGAGAAAGAGGCGGCTAAAGTGCCTCAATGTATGCTCAATCACTTTAGTAAATGTGGGCTTAGTAAAGAGGAAGTGTTTCAATTAGTGCCACTTTTGGATAAGTTGATAGATAGTTTAAAGGACCACACGAAAGACAATTTTGAAGACGAAGTTGAAGAAAAGTAGGACCATTTGGTAGTCTATCTTATTGTCGATTGGTGTATTTTGTTGGATAATCTGAATCTTATTTTTAATTCATGGAAATGGGATGAGGGTAGTTTTCAATGCTTATGTCATCAAGATGTGAGGCAGAGAGTTTTGTAATATGCATCAAATGAACTTATGAAGTGCCTCATTTCACACGATAAAGTGGCTGAGATCGCGCAGTAAAATGGCTTGATTTGTTTTGTAAAATGATTAGAGCCATGAAATGATAAGGGCACAAGTGTATATTCGTTAGAATCAAGGACTTGGGTAAAGTGTTAAGGAAACATGAGAAGATAGGATTGTGGAGTAGGGTATTCTGCTAACATAAATCAACCAAAGTAGCTTTTGTCATGGGATTGGCTGTCTGTATTTGTAATGTATTTTAGTTTATTTAGCTCAATAAAAATCTTTATATTAATAAGTGATGAGAAAATATTTAATCGTCTTATTGGTCTTTTTTGCACTTCAAGCTGTTGCACAAAAGAATGTTTATGCTTTCAAAGTGGCTGACAATCAGGGTAAGATGGTCTCTCTAAAGAAATGGAAAGGCGATGTTTTACTAATAGTTAACACTGCAACAAAATGTGGTTTTACACCTCAGTATAAAGCGTTGGAAGCCTTATATGAGAAGTATAAGGCAGAAGGTTTCAGCATTTTGGATTTCCCTTGCAATCAATTTGGGCAACAAGCACCTGGAAGTGCGGCAGAGATTCATGAGTTTTGTACCTCTAATTTCGATGTACATTTTCCGCAGTTTGCTAAGATTGATGTAAATGGTTCACATGAGATTGCGCTCTACTCTTACTTGAAACGTGAGCAAGGATTTCGTGGTTTTGGTATAGGAACGATGGCAGAAGCCATGGACAAGATGCTGAAAAAGCAAGATGCTTTGTATGCTTCAAAGTCAGATATCAAATGGAATTTCACCAAGTTTCTGGTCTCAAGAGAGGGCAAGGTGATAGCGCGTTTCGAACCAACTGACGATATGGATATGGTTGAAAAATGCATTGTGGAGGCGCTTCACAAATAAAGAGTTTCAGCTTTTGTGTTTTTCTATAGTATTATTGATGATACAAAAGGGGCAGAAATCATTATGACTTCTGCCCCTTTTCTAATTAGTTTGCTGATGATTTTGTTCTTTTATACGATTCCTTGTGCCATCATGGCCTTTGCAACTTTAAGGAAGCCTGCAATGTTTGCACCCTTAACATAGTTAATATAGCCATCAGGCTCTGTGCCATATTTTACACAATTTGCATGAATATCGTCCATAATAGCATGAAGTTTGGCATCAACCTCCTCGCGTGACCATTTCATTCGCTCAGAATTTTGACTCATTTCAAGTCCTGAAACGGCTACACCGCCGGCATTAGATGCCTTTCCTGGGCAATAAAGAATCTTTGCATCTTGAAATACTTTTGTTGCTTCTGGCATGGTAGGCATGTTTGCTCCTTCCGTAACAGCAATGACTCCATTGGCCACTAAGGCTTTGGCTGCCTCTTCATTAATTTCATTTTGGGTTGCACACGGAGATGCAATGTCGGCCTTTTCATACCAAGGTTTGCCCTCAGAATACTTGACTCCATAGCGTTCTGCATATTCTTTTATGCGGCCTCTCTCTACATTTTTCAGCTCCATGATATAGGCAAGCTTCTCTTTATCGATGCCATCGGGGTCGTAGATATAGCCATCTGAGTCAGAACAACTGACGGGTTTTGCGCCTAATTCTAATAGCTTTTCAATCGTATATTGAGCCACATTGCCTGCTCCAGACACGAGTACAGTCTTTCCCTTTAGACTGATATTGCGAGTTTTAAGCATGTTTTCTAAGAAGTAAACATTGCCATATCCCGTTGCTTCCGGACGTATAAGTGAGCCTCCAAACTCCTGTCCTTTGCCCGTAAGTATACCCGAAAATTGATGTGTAAGCTTCTTATATTGTCCGAAAAGATAGCCAACTTCGCGTCCACCTACACCGATATCTCCTGCTGGAACGTCTTCATTTGGGCCAATATGTCGATAGAGTTCATTCATGAAAGCTTGGCAAAAGCGCATCACTTCTGCATTACTTTTTCCGCGAGGTGAGAAGTCTGAACCACCTTTTGCACCACCCATTGGGAGGGTAGTCAAGGCATTTTTGAAAGTCTGTTCAAAGGCAAGGAATTTTAAAATGGAAAGCGTTACAGAGCGATGAAAGCGTAATCCACCTTTATATGGGCCTATAGCGTTGTTGTGTTGAATTCGATATCCCATGTTAGTTTGCACCTTTCCTTTGTCATCTACCCACGTTACACGAAATTCTACGAGTCTGTCGGGAATACAAAGTCGTTCAATAAGGTTCGCTTTCTCAAACTCGGGGTGCTTGTTATACTCCTCTTCAATGGTGCCAAGTATTTGACTTACTGCCTGAATGTACTCGGGTTCGTTTGGGAATCTGACTTTTAGTTTTTCTAAAACTTCACTTGCTTTCATACGCTTTACCTTTTTCTGATTACCTATAAAAGAATTAATGTTATTCTAATTGCAAAGTTATAGAAAAATCATTGGAATTCAAATAAAAACAAACAAATTTATTTTATTAGGTTGAGAATAATAAGTTTATTAAACAAAATAGCTTTAATTAGAAACGAAACAGATAATCATTGGAAGCTACATAAATACAAAAAGAGAGGACACTTTAGGCCCTCTCTCTGTTCATTTGAATCGTATGATAATTTATTTGATTCTGAAAATTTTCTTAAAGAACTTCTTTATGCCGCTTTCAGCTTGCTTTTTCTGCACGTGAGCAGTATTCTTGTGCGTTGTATTAGAACGATTTTCAGTCTGTGGACGATTGCGTTTTTTGTAATTTCCTTCTACATTTGCGCGGCGTTTCTTATGCTGTTGTTGTTCTGAATTACGAGAGTTTGTAGCATTTCTAACCTCATTAGGTCTGTTGCTTCGTTGCTCATTATTTCGTTTTTCGCCACGTGGCTGATACGTTTTTTCGCCTCTTTGATTTCTATTTCTTTGTGAATTACGTTCCTTATTGTTGTGAGACTCCTTTGCAACCTCTGTATTTTGAGATTGTGAGTCAGCTGCATTATTGCGCTGACGGCGGTTCTGTTGCTTCTTATCTTTATGTGCAGTTTGTTCGCGATTAGTGCGTCTTCTGCTCTTCGCTGAAGTTCCACGTTTGGGTTTTCCGGCTGATTTATATTCAGGACCTTCACCTAATCCCTCGGGAAGTGGCGTCTTATCAACTTGCTTTCCAAGGAATTTCTCAATCTGTTGGAAGTAATAAATATCATCATCCGATACGAATGTTATCGCTGAACCCTCGCGAGCTGCACGTGCAGTACGGCCAATTCGGTGCACATAGTCTTCGGCGTCATGGGGTACATCGTAGTTGATAACCATTGAGATATCGTCAATGTCAATGCCGCGCGCAACGATATCAGTGGCTACTAAGACATCAAATTGACCACTCTTAAACTTGAACATGACCTCATCTCTCATTGCTTGATCAAGGTCAGAGTGCATTTCTCCACAGTTGATATGCTTGCGTTGGAGAGCTCCCGCCACTTGTTTTACTTTCATCTTACTACCACAGAAGATGATAACTCGCTTGAGATCGTCACTCTTAAAGATGTCCTTTATGATACCCATCTTTTGTGTTTCATAACACACATAAGCGCTTTGTTTAATCTTTTCTGCAGGCTTACTAACAGCCAGTTTAATGACTTTAGGATTCTTTAGCAGCGTTTTTGCGAGCTCTTCTATCTTGTCTGGCATCGTTGCAGAGAACATAATTGTCTGACAAGATTGGGGTAGTTTCTTTGCAATCTTTAGGATATCATCAGAAAATCCCATGTCAAGCATGCGATCAGCTTCATCGAGAATGAAGAATGAAACCTTACTTAAATCTACATTTCCTAAGCTGATATGCGAGATAAGACGACCAGGAGTGGCAATTACAACGTCTGCACCTAATTGGAGACTCTTTAGTTCTTGGTCATATCGATTGCCGTCATTTCCGCCATAAACTGCCACACTACTAACTCCATTTAGATAGTAACCAAATCCTTGCATGGCTTGATCAATCTGCTGAGCAAGCTCTCGAGTCGGACTCATTATAAGGCAATTAATGGCCTTCTCTGGATAATTTCCATCGTCAAGTTTACTTAAAATAGGCAGTAAGTAGGCTGCCGTTTTGCCGGTTCCTGTTTGTGCTACGCCTAACACATCATTGCCATTGAGGATTTCCGGAATACATTTCTCCTGCACAGGAGTGCACTTTTCAAAGCGCATATCATAGAGTGCATCGAGAACACTGTTGTTTAATTCTAATTCGTCAAAGTACATATTATTTTAATTTGGTGCTTGTTTGTAGCAGAAATATGCCACAATAGCAAAGATAATATTTGGTATCCATGCAGCAATAATCGGTGGAAGATTGGCATTGATAGCAAATGTTGATGATACGGTTTGTAACATTATATAACCGAAACTAAGTGCCAAGCCGATGCCAAGATACATTCCCATACCTCCTTTTCTCTTTTTAGCTGAGAGAGAAAGACCAATGATAGTGAGGATGAAAGAAGCGAAACTGGCAGCTATTCTCTTGTGATATTCCACTTGGTATTGAACCACATTACTCGATCCTCTGTCGATTTGTTTGGAGATGTAATCACTCAGTTCAGGGTTCGTAAAGGTCTCTTGTTGTCCCTTAGAATATACGAGATCATTTGGTTCCATGAGTATAGTTGTGTCTCGTTTTGCTCCATTTTCGATCTGTTCTCGATAGCCATTGAACTTCCGAATCTTGTAATTTTGTGCAGTCCAATGATACTTAGAATCACTTATAGTGTCGTATTGTATCTCCATAGCTGTCATGTGACTGACAAGCTTTTTGTCTTGAAACTTATCCAAAGAAAAGCCATAACCCCGCTTGGTATTATTGTCATAATGTTGTATATAGGCGATAGTTCCTTTGCCAACATTAAGCATAACATTATCTGCTGCTGTTGTTTTCTTTTTATTCTTATATAGAGATTCGAAGTTTTGTCGAATGACATTACTATGTGGAATGACATATCCACTGAGATAGAATGATACAACTGAGATGAGAATACAAGAGATCATGTAAGGGCGCATGAGTCTTTTGAATGACACACCTGCAGCTAACATGGCAATAATCTCACTATTTCCTGCTAACTTAGAAGTAAAGAATATCACCGCAATGAATACGAAAAGAGGACTAAAAAGATTGGCAAAATATGGGATAAAGTTCATGTAATAATCGAACACGATGGCTTTTAATGGCGCATGATATTCGCTAAACTTTGCCAAATTTTCATTGATATCAATAACTATCGAGATACTGATAATCAATGCAATAGAATAAATGTAGGTACCGATAAACTTCTTAATGATATACCAATCCAATCGTTTGATATAACGAAGGGGATTGATATAGCGAAGCCATGTCAGCCTTTTACCAACCCATTTTGCCATGAATTGCAGCATTAATGTATGTGCAACAATCCACTGGAATAGGCGATGTAAGCATGCAGGGTGCCTACTAAGCCATCTCAACATGCGGTATCTTGTCAAATGTCTCCTTATTTTTCCGAATTCAATCATTTATGTTTTACAAACGTTGTCCAAGCCGATCGATAACAGATTTCTTCCATGAAACGAAGTCACCTTGTTCTATATGGTGCCTTGCATCAGTCACTAAACGAAGATAAAAGGCCAAGTTATGAATACTTCCGATTTGCATTGCCAACAACTCTTTAGCCTTAAAGAGATGGTGAAGATAAGCCTTGGTATAGCGTTTATCAACATCACATCCCGCAGCATCAATCGGAGTAAAATCGTTTTCCCACTTTTTGTTGCGCATATTCATTGTTCCATCATAAGTGAAAAGCAAAGCATTGCGTCCATTTCTCGTTGGCATTACACAATCAAACATGTCTACACCACGTTCAATGGCTTCCAGAATATTTTGTGGAGTACCTACACCCATGAGATAACGCGGCTTTTCTTTTGGTAGAATTTCATTGACAACCTCTATCATCTCATACATAACCTCTGTTGGTTCGCCTACAGCCAACCCTCCAATAGCATTCCCATCTGCTCCTTTATCAGCGATATATTTGGCAGCTTCCTGTCGTAAGTCCTTGTAGGTACAGCCTTGTACGATAGGGAACAGGCTTTGGTTATATCCATAAAGCGGTTCTGTTTCGTTGAAACGCTTTATACATCGGTCAAGCCAACGCTGTGTCATAGCCAGACTTTTCTTTGCATATTGATAGTCGCTTTTACCGGGTGGGCATTCATCGAAAGCCATCATGATGTCTGCTCCAATGATTCTTTCTGTGTCCATCACATTTTCCGGTGTAAACATGTGTTTGCTTCCATCGATATGTGACTGGAAAGTACAACCCTCTTCTGTTAGTTTTCGAATCCCGGTTAACGAGAAAACTTGAAATCCTCCACTATCAGTCAGTATGGGAAGTTCCCATCCATTGAAGCCATGGAGACCTCCTGCTTGACGTAATATGTCAAGTCCTGGACGCAAATATAAATGATATGTGTTGCCAAGAATAATCTGAGCTTTTACCTGTTCGTGCAATTCGCTGAAATGAACACCCTTCACTGTTCCTGCTGTTCCTACAGGCATAAAGATTGGAGTCTTTATCGTTCCGTGGTCAGTAGTGATGAGTCCTGCCCTTGCGTCACTGGCGTTATCGGTATGTTGAACCTCAAATGTCATTGCTTTTCTTCTTTTTCATATGGAATTGTGAGTGGGGTCGCATGTTCTACGAGCTCATCTGTAAGGGCGAAATCCCACACCTGTTGTATGTTTTCAACATAATGGAATGTCACTCCACTACGATATTTCTCAGGAATTTCCTCGATATCCTTCATGTTTTCCTTACACATCACGATGTCTGTGATACCCGCACGTTTTGCAGCCAATATCTTTTCTTTGATACCTCCCACAGGGAGTACCTTCCCACGTAATGTAATCTCTCCCGTCATTGCGGTGTTCTTACGCACCTTGCGCTGTGTAAGTGCTGAGGCAATCGACGTTGCAATAGTGATACCTGCTGACGGACCATCCTTCGGAGTTGCACCCTCGGGCACATGAATGTGGATATTCCAATTGTCAAAGATGCGGTAGTCAATACCTAATTTGTCTACATGTGCTTTCACATATTGTAGGGCTATCATGGCCGATTCTTTCATTACATCGCCTAAGTTGCCTGTCAATGTGAGCTTACTGCCTTTTCCTTGGTTAAGAGATGTTTCAATAAAGAGAATCTCTCCACCCACACTTGTCCATGCTAAGCCGGTAACCACACCCGCATAATCATTGCCTTGATAGATGTCGCGATAGAAAGGAGGTTTTCCAAGCAAATCCTCTATCTTGTCAGCTGTGATATCTGAGTATTCAATATTTCCTTTTATAGCTTTCTGATAAGCTAATTTTCGGAGTGCTTTATTAATTTGTTTCTCTAATTGTCGTACGCCACTTTCACGCGTATACTGTTCAATAATCTTCTCCAATGAAGCTTTATTGAACTTTATTTTTGGCTCGTTGTTCGCTAAACCATTATTTTCGAGTTCACGAGGAACAAGGTGACGCTTGGCAATCTCAATTTTCTCTTCTGTGATATAGCCACTCACTTCAATCACTTCCATACGATCTAATAATGGTCGTGGAATGGTATTGAGGTCATTGGCCGTAGCAATGAAGAGCACTTTTGATAGGTCATAGTCAACATCAAGATAGTTGTCATGGAACGCATTGTTCTGTTCGGGGTCGAGAACTTCAAGTAAAGCAGATGAAGGATCGCCGTTAATCGTGTTCTGAGTGACCTTGTCTATCTCGTCAAGTATAAAGACCGGATTACTCGAACCTGCCTTTTGAATGTTCTTAATGATGCGTCCTGGCATCGCTCCTATATAGGTTCGGCGGTGTCCTCTGATTTCAGATTCATCGTGAAGTCCACCCAATGACATACGTACATACTTGCGATTCATGGCCTCTGCAATGCTCTTTCCCAAAGAGGTTTTACCCACTCCAGGAGGGCCATAAAGGCAAAGGATAGGAGATTTTAAGTCACCTCGCAATTTCAAAACAGATATATATTCAAGTATTCTCTCCTTAACTTTCTCCATACCATAATGGTCATGGTTAAGTATTCTTTCTGCTTTTTTGAGATTGAGGTCATCTTTTGTATAGACTCCCCAAGGCAGATTAACCATGTTTTGCAAATAGTTAAGCTGCACACTATACTCTGGACTCTGTGGATTATATAGCTCTAATTTCTCAAGTTCCTTGTAGAATGTTGTTGCAACATCCTCATTCCATTTCTTGGTCTTAGCCTTTTCTAATAGTTCACGATGCTCTGGTGAACCCTCACCATGGCCAAGTTCTTCCTTGATATTCTTGATTTGTTGTTGCAAGAAGTATTCACGCTGCTGTTCATCAAGGTCCATGCGTGTCTTCTGTCGTATCTCTTGTTTGAGTTTCAACAGTTGAGTTTCGCGGTCAAGTATCTTTAATAAGCTATAAGCACGCTTTTCCGTATCATCAATTTCAAGTAGTTTAATCTTGTCTTTGATGCTAAAAGGCAGTGTGCTACATACATAGTTGACGGTAACAACTTTGTTCTGAATGCTTGACAAAGCAAATTGTGCCTCGTCAGGCATATCTTCATTCAGGCTGATATAGTCCTTGGCACTCTTCTTTACGGTTTCACAAACCGTCGAAAACTCCTCACTTGTTTCGGCTGGCAGATGCTCCTCACTTGGTGAAACAATACCTGCATAGAAGGGTTTCATCTTTGTGATGCTCTCCAACTGACATCTTCCGAGTCCCTGAACGATAGCTGTGAGGTTCTTTCCAGGCCCTGGCATCTCAATGACTTTTACCACTTTGGCATATACACCCGTAGTATAGAGGTCTTTGAATATAGGAGTATCAACATTGGAATCACGTTGACAGAAGATGCCAAAGATGGTATCTGGATGCTTGTCGAGATACTTAACGAGCTTCACACTGGCTTCTCTACCCACCAGAATAGGGGATACTACGCCTGGGAAAACTACCAAATTACGCGTGGTAAGAATAGGAACCTCGCCTAAAACATTGGTATTAAGCAGATTCGAAATATCGCCTTCGTAGTCGGCAATCATTTGTATTGAAGTATTTTTATTGTTCATTTGCTACTTGAAAACTAATGGTTTGCAAAGATACGCTTTTTTCATCAGAAACTGGCAAACGTCAGTATAAAAAGCAATTATTAATGTGTAAATCCGTAAAAACGATAAAATATTAGGCGATTTTCAGCGTTTATATATCAAGAAGTATGAGTAACAATGTTTTCAAATTTAAGCAGTTTTCTGTTCATCACGACCAGTGTGCAATGAAGGTTGGTACCGATGGGGTGCTCTTGGGTGCATGGTCGCGTGGTGGAAAGCGTTTGCTTGATATCGGAACAGGCACAGGACTGATTGCAATGATGATGGCACAGCGCTTTCCAGAGGCTGAGATTGTGGCTATTGACATTGATGAGGCTGCCTGTTTACAAGCAAAAGAAAACGTGGAGAATAGTCCTTTTGCCACTCGTGTGCGTGTTATGCACACCTCCTTGCAGCAGTTTGATGGTGAGAATTGCTTTGATTGTATTGTTAGTAATCCTCCCTTTTTTGTCAATTTACTACCGAATCCCGACGTAAAACGCAGTGTTGCACGCCACACTACAACGTTATCTTATGAGGCGCTTTTTACAGAAGTGAAACGTCTACTAACTGAAACGGGGAGATTTTCTGCCATTATTCCAGCTGAATGTCAATCGGATTTTGTGGCTGAAGCAACCTTCATGAATCTCTCTTTGACGCGTGTTTGTGCAGTAAAGACAGTCGAACGAAAACCCGTAAAACGTTTCATGTTAGAGTTTCAAAAGACTGGTGTCTCATCTAATGAGAAGCAAACAGTTTGTTTGATGCAACAAGGTGAACGGTCGGATTGGTATCAACGTCTTACTGCTGATTTCTATTTGTAAGTTCTTATTGGTGTTTTCATGCATCATTTTCTTTCAAACTCTCTTCAGGTTTCCTTTTCATTTCAAACATAATGCGTGTTTTTTACATGGGCTATGTAGGTAAATGAATATGTGTTTTGTACTCTTGTTAATGTAGGTTTCTTATGTTCTTTTTGTAGAATTCATTTGTTTTGATGAATAAAGATTGTAAAATAAGAAGATGATTTTTAACACTTTGAAATGGTAATATTATGCGCTTGTAAAGTGGAAAAATAAGTGTGATGATGTGTTTTTAAGCAAAGTTCTTTTAGTTTTGGATGATCACTTCATGCAAAATGGGGCATATCGTGTTTCTATTTGCGTCATTTCCCCTTCCGAAATGGCTGTGTTTACCATGTAAAATAGCGTAGTTCGTGATGTGATTTAATGGATGTTGTTGGATGATATGATCTCTCTCTTGCTAACAGATTGATATAAAGTAATTTGCAAATGCATGAAAAGTAGGCTTATTTTCTTAAATTTCATTTGTTAGTCTGAATGTGATTAGATTTTGAAATATATCGTAAAATTAAATGATAAAATTTAACACATTAATTCGTTTGGTTTCAATAGGTAGAAATAAGCTGTTTCTTTCATGAATCATTACAGGCATAAAACTTAAATCTATGCCTGTAATCATCTATAGTTAGGTTACAAATCGGAGGATGTTTTCTTCATTTCTTGAAGTTCAATCCATTGTTTGTAAGTAGAAATAGGGTAGGAGACGGCTGATAATCTTATAGATTCAGTTTCCTAAGTATCATTTTATTAAGTGCCTTAATGCGTCTCCCTTGGCGGTTGATGTCAGAGCGTAGGTCGTTGAGTTGATTGAAAATATCTGCAGCTGCATTTTGAAGCGTGTTGGGTTTACGCCTACGTTTGTCAGCGAAAGGATTAACAATAACTTTTATTCCTTTTTCAATCAGTTTGATTTCAATGTCTTCTCCCGTCATGGCAGGGTCGCCATCAAAATGTATATAGCCAGGATTGTTGCGATGGACACGTAGCTGTTTGGTGCGGAAACTCTTGATTTTAGAGTTCTTGTCAAGTGTTTTGTTGAACATATCAATGCTGATTTGTGTTGCTTCGAAAGCATCGAAAGGTTCCATTACGATAACGTCCATGAGCCCATCACTCATTGAAGCCTGTGGTGCAATATAGGCATTGTTCCCATATTGTGATGCATTTGCACATGAGATGAGGAAGGCTTTGAGTTTCGTTGCACCATTTTCATCGTATATTTCGTAGGTTTCAGGCTTGTAGTTGAGGCCTGCTTTTAATACATTTTCTACATAAGTTATGGGGCCACGCTTACCTGCTTCTGCAAACTTATGACTGATAAAGGCATCAAATCCCATACCGCAGGTGCAGAAAAATGGATGTTCGTTGATGACGCCATAATCGAGTTGATGAACTTCTGCAGCGTTGATAATCTCGATAGATTTAGCCAAATTGAGAGGTAATAACAGGTGACGTGCAAGGCCATTTCCTGAACCACATGGAATGATTCCTAAGGCTGTAGATGATTGAACAATAGCGCGTGCCACCTCGTTCACCGTGCCATCGCCGCCCACTGCAACAACAATATCTGTATGATTGTCTTTTGCTTCTGCCGCAAGTTCAGCTGCATGGCCTGCATACTCGGTGAGTTTAATCTCATAATCGAATTTGTTGGTGTCAAGATATCGCTCAATGAGTTTCGGAATCCCGGCCTTACTGGCAGTTCCCGAAATAGGGTTCATAATGAAAATAATCTTTTTTTTCTCCATTAGTGCTTTTTGTTTTTGAAAGAGAAATATGTTTTCCACATGAAAAGAACTTTCAAATCGTGGGTTGTAGTGTCTTTAATTCTCTTGTGATTTGGTTGAGTAGATACTCATTCCAAGTCTTTTTGCGCTGAGATAAGCTATTTTTGAGATTGTTTTCTTCAGCTATCGTTAATCTATTTTGAATGGTTGTAACCATACAAAGATTTCTCTTCTGCAAAGATAATCATTTACATTTTACAACCATCAGATATGCTTTATAATTTGATTAAATCGCATATTTCTTTTGAAAAAGTATACTATATTGCTGTTTTTTTGTATCTTTGCAGCCTATTAGTATTAAAAGTAGTTTTCTACACCTATTAAAATGGGACAATTACAAGAAAGATACAAGAATTATCGTGAGCCTCAAAAGTATATGGAGGCAGGCGTATACCCATATTTTCGCGCTATAACCAGTAAGCAGGGTACAGAAGTTGAAATGACTGGTCACAAGGTTTTGATGTTTGGTTCAAATGCTTATACAGGCTTAACCGGTGACAAACGTGTGATAGATGCCGCAAAACGCGCATTAGATAAATACGGTTCAGGCTGTGCAGGAAGTCGTTTCTTGAACGGAACTCTTGATATCCATGTGCAATTGGAAAAGGAATTGGCCGAATTTATGCATAAGGATGATACACTTTGCTTCTCAACAGGTTTCTCTGTTAACCAGGGTGTATTGGCACAAGTGGTAGGTAAAGGCGACTATATTATCTGTGATGATCGTGATCATGCAAGTATTGTTGATGGTCGTAGACTTTCTTTTGCGCGCCAACTTCATTATAAGCATAACGACATGGAGGATTTGGAACGCGTGTTAAAAGCGCTTCCTCATGACGCAATCAAGCTGATTGTGGTTGATGGTGTGTTCTCTATGGAAGGTGATTTGGCTAAGTTGCCAGAGATAGTTGCATTGAAACGCAAGTATAATTGCTCGGTAATGGTGGACGAAGCACATGGCTTGGGCGTGTTTGGAAAGCAAGGGCGTGGCGTATGTGACCATTTCGGACTGACAGACGAGGTTGATCTTATCATGGGAACATTCTCAAAGAGTTTGGCTTCTATTGGTGGATTCATCGCAGGAGACAAGGATACTATCAATTTCTTACGCCATACTTGTCGTACGTATATCTTTAGTGCATCAAATACTCCAGCTGCAACAGCAGCAGCATTGGAGGCTCTCCATATCATTCAGAATGAGCCGGAACTTATCGAGCACCTTTGGGAAGTAACACGATATGCTTTGGATCGTTTCCGTGAAGAAGGCTTTGAGATTGGTGAAACAGAAAGTCCTATCATTCCATTGTATGTACATGACGTTGAAAAGACATTCCTTGTAACGAAGCTTGCCTTTGATGCGGGAGTATTTATCAACCCAGTAATTCCTCCAGCTTGTGCTCCTCAAGATACTTTAGTGCGTTTTGCACTTATGGCAAACCATACTAAGGATGAGGTTGAACGTGGTGTTCAAGCACTAAAAAAGATTTTTGTTGAACAGGAAATTATTAAATAAGAGCATATTCTTTATAAGTGATAAAAGAGGGGCTACATAAAAAATGTAGCCCTTTTTGTTACTACATAAAATAAAAAGTAATGATTTTATTTGGTCACATAAAATAAAAATATTACCTTTGCAGACGCAAAAGAGAAACGGATATAAAGCGGGGTGTAGCGCAGCCCGGTAGCGCTCCTGGTTTGGGACCAGGCGGCCGCAGGTTCGAATCCTGTCGCCCCGACACAAAGACAATCTCGATTAGAGATTGTCTTTTTTGTTTTATATTCTATTTGATGATATGTTTTAGTTGAGAGGTATTTATAGTTTGGCTTGTTTCTTGCGCTTAAAATACCATTTCAAGACAAAATAAACAATGGCAATAACCACTGCAATCAATATGCAGACCTTGATATACTCACCATATTCAGCAATCTTTTCCGTGAGTTGATCTTCTGGAACAGCAGAATGAAGATACCAACCAAGTGCTGCCAGAATGCAGTTCCAGGCGCCAGCACCAATTGTAGTATAAAGAAGGAATTTCCAATAATTCATCTTTGCTAAGCCCGCTGGAATGGAAATAAGATGACGGATGCCAGGAATCAGTCGGCCGGTAATCGTTGCTATCATGCCATGATCATAGAAGTACTTCTCACTTTTCTCTACTTTCTGTTGATTTAATAGGCACATTTTCCCCCATTTACTATTGGCAAAGCGATAGATAATGGGCCGACCTAAGTAGTGACCTGCAACATAATTGATTGTTGCTCCACAATCAGCGCCGATTGTAGCAAATAGAATGACAAGCCAAATATCTAAATTTCCGCCTGCAGCATGATAGGCAGCAGGTGATACAACAAATTCAGATGGGACGGGGATTACCGTACTTTCGAGTAACATTAATAGGAAGATTGTACCATAATTCAGGTTTCCTAATAGTGCTGATAACCAGTTCATGAGAGTTTATTATTATTGTTTTTAAGATATTTATAATAGTCTTCAGGCTCCATTTTATCAGGAAAGTATGGGCTTAGGACAATTTTTGACTCTACGGGCGAATAGTATGTAGCTTTTTTTACGGCTTCTTCATATTCTTCTTTATAGCCTAATTCTAAGCAGCATACAGCCAAATAAGGGTATATTGGTACTTGAGTATATGCTGTCGAATGAGCTATATAATTAAGAATTTCGTAGGCTGAGTCCGTATAACCATTGTCAAGAAACGATACGGCTATTTTCAAGTAAAGCTCTGGAGTGTTATTACCTTTTGTCAGAGCTGCATGAAAAACTTTGGCCGCCTCAGCTGTTTCTTTATGTTCAAGATATAGATGTCCACGTAATAATGATAGTTCAAATGGGTCATCTGGTGGGATTTGCTCGCATCGATCAACATAGACTAAGGCTTCATCGAGTTTATTTTGCTTTGAAAGTAGGTAAGCAAGTTGCTCATAAATTTGTAGAAGAAGATAGTCGTTCTTCTTACAAAGGGATTCAGCCTTGTAGAAATGAGGCAATGCTTTGCTATACGCTTTCATGTCAGCCAATACCATTCCTTCCATCAGCTGACCGTTAGGTTCTTCTGGAGCAAGTTCGCTGACTTGCTTGAAACACTTCAGTGCTTCTTCATTTTGTCCTAAGCCGTAGAGTGCATTTCCTCTGTTGAAGAGCGCTTCTGACGAATTAGGGTTGATTGCGAGAGCGTATTCACAACTCATAATGCAAGCAGAGAACTTATTTTGCAATAGTTGTGAAGCGGATAAACGATTCCAATATTGCTCAGAAAAGGGATCTTTGTCAATTAAATCAGTAAAAATCTGTTCACTCTCTTCTAAGTGACCGAGCCCCATTTCAATTCGTCCCATAGTATCCCAATAGTCAGGATCGTCTGGGGTTTCGCATCGGTTAATCCATTCTTCAGCAATTTCAAATTCCTCATAGTCTGCAAACAGAATGGCTACCTCTATATAATAGCTGTCAAGTTCGTCGTCTTCTACGTCTGGAATATGGCTGTAGAGGTATTGATTTGCATCTTTTGAAGCTCCTTCTGTAATCAAAACTTCTGCAGAAGTGTAGTAGAACTCTAAGCAATTTTTATCATCTACGTTTGATAAATAGCGTTTTGCTGCCTCAAGATCATCCTCAATCATCATGGCCATTCGTGCTCGAAAGACGAGTGGAAACACAGAACCTGGGAATAAACGAATGGCATAATCAATCGTTTCTATAGCCTTTTTGGTCTGGTGATGATGGTCATAGTAGTCGGCAATATCCGTAAGCACATCAGCGTCAAGATATATCTCTTCTCCTGACCTGCGTGCTTGTTCGTATTGCTTTAAGACATTTTGAAAAGCTTCTTTATCGAAATGCTCTTGATGATTCAATGTTTTTGTGTGCCCTATAACGCGAGTTTATTTCTTGTTATTTTGCTTTGCCCAAGTATCTTTCAGTCCAACGGTCTTGTTGAATACGGGGTGTTCAATAGTAGAATCAGCGTCGGCCATGAAATATCCCGTGCGTTGGAACTGCAAATATTCACCAGGTTTCCTACTTGCTGCATAGTCTTCAACATAACAATTAGTGTCAATCTTAAGACTTTCAGGATTGAGTAATTCACGGAAATCACGCTCATCAGCAGATGGATTTTCTACATTGAAGAGACGATCATACTCGCGTACCTCTGCTTTATGACAGTGATCAACTGATACCCAATGTAGAGTTCCCTTCACTTTTCGGTTAGAACCTTCCATTCCTGTCTTACTATCTGGATCGTATTCTGCCTGAATTTCAACGATGTTCCCTGCTTCATCTTTCTTACATCCAGTACACATGATGATATAAGCATTCTTTAATCGTACCTCTTTTCCAGGTGTCATACGGAAGAATTTCTTGGGTGCATCCTCCATAAAGTCGGCGCGTTCAATCCATAAGTTCTTTGAGAAAGTAATCTTGTGGCTACCACTTTGTTCATCTTCTGGATTATTAATGGCATCCATTTCTTCGGTCTTTCCTTCTGGATAGTTAGTGATAACAAGTCTCACTGGGTCAAGAACGGCGCTCACACGAGTAGCTTTTTTATTCAAGTCTTCACGCACACTGGCTTCCAATAAGGCCATATCATTGAGTGCATCAAACTTGGTATAGCCAATAGAGTCAATGAACATACGAATACTTTCGGGACTATATCCGCGACGACGCATTCCACATAATGTCGGCATTCGTGGGTCGTCCCACCCATTTACAAGATGTTCGTCAACTAAAGTATGAAGCTTTCGTTTGCTCATCACAGTATAAGTGAGATTCAAACGGTTAAATTCTATCTGGCGAGGACGATTATCATGCAAGTTGTCTGCAGTGCCATCCATCTCTTTTAAGAAATCAATGAACTTGTCATATAGTGGGCGATGAGGAACAAACTCTAACGTACAGATAGAATGAGTGACGCCTTCGAAGTAGTCACTCTGCCCATGTGCGAAGTCATACATTGGGTAACAGTGCCACTTTGTGCCTGTTCTGTGATGCGGAGTCTGTATAATTCGGTACATGATTGGGTCGCGGAAGTGCATATTTGCATTTGCCATATCGAGTTTTGCACGTAAAACCATACTACCTTCCACAGCCTCTGGTGTGTTCATTTGATTGAATAGTTCGAGACTTTCTTCAATAGGGCGATCACGATATGGGCTTGGTGTTCCTGGAGTTGTAGGTGTTCCTTTTTGTGAAGCAATCTCTTCACTGGTCTGTTGGTCAATATATGCATGGCCCTTTTTTATCATCCAAACAGCAAACTCCCATAGCTTTTCGAAATAATCTGAAGCATAATAAATCTGTCCCCATTTGAATCCAAGCCATTGAATGTCGTTAAGGATGTTTTCAACATATTCATTATTTTCCTTACTTGGGTTCGTATCATCGAATCGGAGATTACAAATACCATTATATTTTTCAGCAACACCGAAGTCCATGCATATTGCTTTTGCGTGTCCAATATGCAGATAGCCGTTAGGTTCTGGCGGAAAACGTGTTTGAATACGCCCGCCATTCTTTCCTTGTGCGAGGTCTTCTTCAACAAGTTGCTCTACGAAACTAATGCTTTTCTTTTCTTCGTTGTTTTCTTCTTTAATTGCCATGATGTTGAAACATTATTTATTTTATATTGCAAAGATAATGTAAACGGCTGGAAAAGCAAAGGAAAAAGGTGTTTTTCTTGTGGCTTGTGCATGAGGTAATCATGTATTTTGCAGCTTATTCTTCATTATTTTATAAAATCATCTCATAGATATCAAAAAACATGTTTAGTAACATAAAAAAATATTTGCACATAGAATAAAATCGCCTTACCTTTGTAATCGTTATCCTGAATACAATCTTTTTACCTTAAAGAAGCTAATACCTATTGAGAATAATACCGCTCTCTGTGAAGAAAGCGGTATTTTTATTTACTTTTCTAAAAGCTTATTCGTTAAATTATTTGATTCCTCTTGCGTTCAAAGCTTTTGAATATTTCTCTGCATTCTTCATGTGTTCATCGTATGTACGAGCGAAGTTATGCGTACCACTAAAATCTTCTTTTGCACACATATATAAATAATCGTGGTGTACTCGATTGAGAACAGCATCAATACCTGCTACAGATGGAATACGAATTGGCCCTGGAGGAAGTCCTGGATTCTTATATGTATTGTAAGGACTATGTATAGAAAGCAAGTTATTATAAATGCGTTTAAGATCAAAACGCTTCCAAGCGAACTTGATAGTTGGGTCTGCTTGCAAAGGCATTCCATGTGGATACTTGGCGTCACGCAACATGAGTCGGTTGTAATACATGCCTGCAATCATAGGCTTCTCTGCATTATTAGCCGTTTCCTCGTCAATGATACTTGCCAATGTTATGACCTGTTCGGGAGTCAAACCTAACTGTTTTGCTTTCTGCATTCGATCAAAATTCCAGAATTTTTTGCTCTCTTTCTGCATACGATCCAAGAATTTATCGATTGAAATATTCCAATAGATGTCATACGTATTGGGGATAAACATGCACGCAATTGTGGCTGTATCGTAGCCATATTTACGACAAACATCTTCATTGGACAATGCTTTATAGAGTTCTGTACTATCGATCATGAGCCGTTTTGAAACCTCTGCAGCTAATCGATTCAATGTTCTAACACTTGGAATCGTTAGGTTTACCGGTGTTTGTAGGCCATTCTTCATGTGTCGAAAGACCTTTAATGCGCCATCACCTTTGTCAATTGCATAACGACCAGTTTTGATTCTCTTGCCATAATCAAAGTGGCGAGCCATCATTCTGAAAGCACACATCCCATGTTTCGATGCAAATGGCTCGAGTTTATGATATACAGAGTCCACATTATCATCGTTATCAATGTAGACATATTCAGTCTTATTCTTCGTTGAGAAGTCAGAGAAGAAATAATAATAAACCACTCCTAATATGACTGTTACACAGGCAAGGGCGGGAATGAAGTACTTTTTTCTTAATTCTTTTTTCATCATTTTATATTGAATGTCGCGCACAAAGGTACACCATTTTTTTTATCTATGAGAGGAGAATGACGTTTTTTTATTACCTTTGCAATTGACATCACTGTGTCTTGCAACTCTAATAGGCTTGCTGGTTGCTGTTTTCTGCGATGTGTTCGCAAGATTATGGAATAAAGATTTTATTTAGGATGATGAAATATCAAACTTATATTTTTGATTTAGATGGTACACTTTTAGATTCATTGACTGATCTTGAACTTAGTTGTAACTATGCACTTCGCGTAAATGGTATGCCAGAGCGTACCCTTGAAGAAGTCAGAATGTTTGTTGGAAATGGTGTAAAGAAGTTGATGGAACGTGCAATTCCTCATGGACTTCAAAATCCTTTGTTTGATAAAACCTATGAAGATTTTCGTCAACATTATTTAGTTCATAACCTTGATCATACGCATCCTTATGCCGGTATTGAAGAAATGCTTCAGCATTTGATAGATGCCAACAAACATATTGCCGTTGTTAGCAACAAGTTCTATGCTGCAACACAAGACCTTGTACGCCATTTCTTTGGAGAAAAGATACAGGTTGCCATTGGTGAACGCGTGAATATACGTAAGAAACCAGCACCCGATACTGTCAATGAAGCCTTGCGTTTGCTTGGGGTTAGTCGTGAAAATGCTGTCTATATAGGTGATAGTGACGTTGACATTATGACTGCAAAAAACAGCGGAATGCCTTGTATAAGTGTGTTGTGGGGCTTTCGTGACAAACGGTTTCTCATCGAACATGGTGGTGAAACCTTCGTTGAGAAACCGTCTGAAATATTAGATATTTGAAATGTTTGCGTCTTATACGATGCTGTGATGGTCTACAAAGCGGAACACTTCGTCTTTATATGACTCAGAGATTGGAATAGATCCTTTACTGAAAATCAGTTTCATACGTTCTATTCTCCTTACTTTGCGCATATTGACAATGTAAGAACGATGTACACGTAGAAACTCATCACCTGTCATCTGATGTTCAAGTTTCTTCATGTTCATCAGAGATAGGATTGGCGTTTCTTCGTTATCGAGGTGGAATTTCACATAATCCTTAACGCCTTCAATGTAAATGATGTTGTCAAAGTCAAGTCTTAATACCTTGTAATCGCTTTTTACGAACAGAAATCTGTCTTTCTTCAATTCATGAATTTCCTCTTCGCGTTCACAGATTTCATGCACTTTGTGCATGTCTTCAATGAAAGCTGTCTTGCTGATTGGCTTTAATAGGCAGTCTACTGCATCGGCTTTATAGCCTTCTATGCCAAGAGAGCGGTCGTCGGTCATGAAGATTTTGATTGCATTTCGTGGCAACATACTTGAAAATTCAACGCCGCTCATCTCCTGTAATCTTAGGTTGATGAAAGCCAATTGAATATTGTTCTGCTGTAAAAGCCTAATGGCTTCAACTGCATTACTGCAACTTCCTGTCAGTTTTACACATGGCGTGTCTGCCATGTAGCTTTTTAATGTCTCTACTGTTTGTTGATCGTCATCAATAATAATACAATTCAATTCCATAAATTCTATGTGGTTAATGAGTGTCTTTTTCTTATTTTATCATTCCATTTTGATAGTACTTCAACATGTTTATGTTCAGAATAGCAAGATACTTGCTTTGAAGTTCGTTTTGTTCAGCCTTCAAAAGATTATCTTTTCCCGTCATTAATTCAATGATGTTCTTTAGTCCTAATCTGAATTGTTCACTTAGAAGTGCATAGCTTTCCTTTGCACTTTCCGTGCTGATTCTTGCACTTTTGAACATGCTTTGATTATTATTAGCCTGCAGCCAATAGTTCTCTATGGTAGAGTAGAGGGCTGTTTGCTTGTCTTTCAAATCAAGCATACTGTTCTGTCGTTGTATTTCTGCTTTGCTGATGGTTGTCTTTGCTTGACGATTGTCAAGCAGCGGAACACTGATATTAATGCCTCCACCAATTACAAAGTTATTTTTCATCTGTTTATCCCAGCCATTTTTGTTCATGGTTGAGGTATTAGTGCTGATGCCAGCAGACATTGCTATGGTAGGCATTCGGAGTGATTTTGCCAGCTTTATGTTTAGTTCGCTGCTCTGAATGCTTAACTCTGCATTCTTAATTTCAGGCCGAGTTGTCAGTGCTTGCTCATAAACGCTGCTGACATTAGGAATTAGTTCCAATGCCATAGCGTCTGTTGTTTCGGGAACAACAACATCAAACGCTTCACCATTTGTTAGTTGCAACAACTGTTTTAGTTGGCGTTTATACTCTTTTAAGTTGCTTTCTGCCTGAACAATAGCATACTCATCTTGAGCTCGTTGTGCTGTAAGTTGTGCTAAATCAGCCTTACTCATTTTTCCAACAGCAAGCATTTCCTTACCCCGTTCTTCATTCTTTGCACTGGTGGCAAGGCTCTCTTGATTGACTTTTATAGCCTCATTAGAGTATAATATCTGAACAAACAACTGTGTAATTTGTTCTGTTAATGTGTTAATGTCACTTGCAACAGCAAGGTCGGCCTGCTTTTCGGCAAACTTGTTCAATTTTACTTGATTATGGTTTCGATTGCCATTCCAGACAGTCCAATTTGCACTTAGTGAATAACCTCCATTATAATATGCTTTGTCTACACTTGTTTCAACTCGGTTTCCAGCAACAACATAGCTGTTGGTTTCAGGCCATGGATTGTAGGAAACATTTTGAGAAGTACCAAGAGATAGTGAAGGTAACAAGGCAGCTTGACTTTCTTTGATATCTTCTTTGGCAGCCAATTGGTTTAATCGGCTCTTTTGAAGTGTGATGTTGTTTTGCAAAGCGTAGTCAATACACGCTTTCAATGTCCATTCTTTTGCCATAAGCTGCGCTGGCAAAGCCATGCATGCAGCAGTTATGATGAGGTTTCTTGTGATATTCTTCATAATTCGTTGCAATTTTAATTAGATGAAAGAAGTTTACTAATATATAGACTTCTCAAAAGATAAAAAGGTTTACACGTAGATGACAACCTTAACATTATTTAGTGTGTTTTATGTCTTGGTATGTCATTCTAAATCTCATCGTTCTGTGCTTTATGAGAGACTAAATTGCAATCTCTATCAAATCGTGTTGTGATTTGTATCTGATTGCGCAATAATCTGCGTCAAAAGAAGCTGTGAAATACGTCAAATAAAAAGTCTCTTCTTCATCATTTATTTCATGGGGTATCGGGAGCTGACACACCACTTGTTGTTTATGAAAATATATTCTCAATTTTGTGGTGTGCCAAGTAGCCTTTTACAGGGCTTGTAGTCTCGCAATATATTTCCCCAATATGTCAAATTCAAGATTGACAACGCTACCAATTTCTATATCTTTGAAGTTTGTATTAGCCCGTGTGTAGGGAATAATGGCTACAGTGAACGTGTTATCTGTAGGTTCACATACAGTGAGAGAAACGCCATTTACGGTAACCGAGCCTTTGTCAACTGTGAAATATCCCTTCTTAGCCATAGCCTCGTTATGCGGGTATTCAAATGTAAAGTACGTACTTCCATCTGCATCTCGCATTCCAATACATTTGGCAGTTTCGTCAACATGGCCTTGAACAATGTGGCCATCAAGACGCCCATTCATCAGCATTGAACGTTCAATGTTCACATGATCACCAACTTTTAACAAGCGAAGATTGGAGCGATCAAGCGTTTCTTTCATTGCCGTTACGGTATAAGTGCCGTTTTCTAAACTTACAACGGTAAGGCAAACACCATTATGTGCAATGCTTTGGTCAATCTTAAGTTCATCGACAAACGAGCATTTAAGCGTAAAGTCGATGTTCTCTTTATCTTTTGTAATCGCTACAAGCGTAGCCATTTCTTCTACAATTCCACTAAACATGAATTTATTTTTTATTCTTTTTAATCAAAAAGAAAAAAGGGGTTGCTCGATGATGTGATGAAACTCCGAGCATTTCAATAGTTGAGTGCTCTCCGCCTTTGTAATCCACTGGCCTTAAGGCTTAGTTCCGAAGGAATTTATGTGGCCCGCCATTAACAAGAGAAGCATTCTCGGTTTTCGAATTTATTTGATGAGTATCCCGATCAAACCGACACAACCCCCAATATCTTTCCTTCTTGGGTATCGCTATAAAATAGTCTATCTACGTGCAAAGTTAATTTGTTTTTGCTGATTGACCAAATGTTTCGGCTAAAATCTTTTTACTAAAATAAAGCCTATTCTATGGCTAATTCCATTGGCGTTGAGGCTTCTCAATTGATAGAAACCATCAGTAACCTGTTTGATATTCATGGCATTTCCTGTCTGTTGTAGACGTATAATAGGGTTGCCATTGATATCACATAGCATGACGATTCCATCACATTCATTTATCCAATTGGGCAGGATTGCGCGGTTACCATCATTGGGAATAAGGCTACTTTGGTTAGCTTCGGGCTGATTTTGGCATTGCACCACATCACTTTCATTACCATATCGGTCCATAGCTGTAAGCGCATAATAATGTGAAGGGTCATCTGGAATGTCTACACTGCTGCTCTCTTGTCGATAGAGCATAAGGTTTTCAGCCTTTGAAATGTCTACAGGCCAAGTGCGACTGCTATAGAGATTATAAGTCGTATTGTTCTGCTTTTGCCATTCAATTCTATTCTTTTCGACCATAATCAGTGTGGGTTGATGTGGTTTTTCTACGTTTACCCATGCCATAGCGGGCACCAAAGCAGGTTGTCGGTCAATTTCGTTTAGCGCAGCATCATATATCCCTTTAAGATTATCGGTAAAGAATTTACTTCTGAAATATGCGTGCCCCATGCCCATAGAACGAGTGAAAAACATTTCTCGTGTGATATCATCGAGGTTCCAATCTTTTTCGCGTGGCGACATGAAATATATGCCAAGACCTGGTACAATCATCTTTCCTTGCGCCTGTTCTTGCCAGTCAATAGCAAATGGATAGAAGTTATTTCCCTTGAAATACATCATGGGATAGAGTTGATCCATTAGTCCATTGCGTAACCAATATTGAGCATTTTGTAACACCTTTGAGTAGGCATTCCAGCCATGACTCCAATATCTTGCTAAGTCATCAGCCTTTCCAATTGGCGAACAACTCATCTTTACCCAAGGTTTTTTGCCTTTTACAACATCGTGAATCTTTGTAACAATGTCTGTGATATAAGCTCTTCCTTGGTCAGAAGATACCTTTATTTTCCATGTTTCTGGATAGCGAATGTAGTCAAGATGAATGCCATCAATATCATAACGCTCGGTGATTTCAGAACAGATTTGAGCGAGATAGTCTCCTGTTTGTCCTTTTTCTGGGTTGAGATATCCGTCTTCTCCAATCTTCACTACTAAGTTTGGGAAGCGTTGACGAAGTTGTTTGCATCCTAAACCATTCCATTTTCCAATAGGTAAAGTGACTATCCATGCATGAAATTCCATACCTCGTTTGTGGCATTCATCAATGGCAAACTGGAGTGGATCATATCCTGGTGATGTGCCAGGAAAGCCACTTAGGCAGCCATCCCATGGTTCATAGTCTGATGGATAGATTACAGTTCCGCGAATACGTGTTTGAAACAATATCGTGTTTATACCTGCTTTTTGAAGTTTATCGAGGATGTTTCGCAACTCTTGTTGCTGCTTTTCCATCGATAATCTCTGTTGGGAATAATTGTGAGGCCAGTCAAGTCCGCCAATTGTTGTTAGCCAAACAGCTCTTACTTCGCGCTTGGGTTGAGCACAAAGGGATTGCATGAACAATAAGAAAAGTAGAAAACAGGAGAAAAGTTTCTTATTCATTGTGATGATTCGTGAATTGTATCGCGACGCGTCAATTATCGATTTTGAATATAACAAAGTGCAGCTCCGATGGCCGTACAGAACTCGCTGTATTTAGGAATGCGGAAATGTACACCATAAAGTTTCTCCATAGCGTGGAAAACTTCCTTGCATTGAGGCAGTAGTGTGAGGTTACCGATGAGCACAAAGTCCTTGATTCCACTTTCTAAACTGCTAAGAATCGTGCTGGAACCAACGGCTTGTAATACCATATAGATAAGGCCAATAGCGATGTCTTCACGTGTGGCATTGGTCTTAGCATTACTGAAAAGGCTTGCTGTTGCATTCATAGGAAGTCCAGGAAGCGGCTTAGCACTGATATCACCAATCAGTAAATTGATCTTTGAAATGTCGCCATTCATTGCAAGACTGGCTACTTGTTTGATATCATCTGTTTTGAGCATGATGCGTGATAAGCCTTGTAGTGTTCCACCACCGATACCGATTCCTCCAATGTGTCGGATGTCATTTCCATCACATTTTACAAGACTTGTGCCTGTACCCATGCTGACAACAATCATTCGTTTAAGCTTACTTTCGTAGCGAGCACCAAGTCCATCGGCAATAAACTCTTGCGCTTTGCTCGTTGGACGACCATAAATGTTCTCATCAATATAGGCTGAACCAACTCCTGTAAGCATAATCTTTTCGACATCGTCAAGCTTGATTTTATTGTCATGAAGATATTTTCCAAAAGCTCCATACAATGAAGTTATGGGGTCGGTAGCCTTAATTCGGAAAGGATTTACTACAATTCCGTGTTCATCAACGCCTACAATCTTAGTTGTACTAATACCAACGTCTATGCCAATTACAATGCTCATGAGATTTGAAATTAATGGTGTTCGGGAACGATAGCTAAATATTCTACATCTTCATTGGTTAGATTCTCAAAATAATGATTATGTCCCATTGGGCAATAATGTACTTGTCCGGCATGTGCCACCTCTATTTTTCCATCGTAATGATAGGTGAGTTCGCCTTTAAGGATATACATTACTTCGCAGTTTCCTTCGTGAGTATGTAGGCCACTGCAGGCTCCAGGCTTGAGAATACTTTTCATTATCTTTATCTTTTCATCGACAAAGTTGCGGGTGTCGAGTTCACCTTGTCCACCTTTGAAACCATTGATCTTTACTTCTTTTATATCTTTGAAATCTATAATCATATTTATCCGTTATCTTCTTGAATTGCGCAAAGTTAATAAAAAAAAGGTAATCTCTGAAAAGATTACCTTTTTTTATATGTGAATCAGTTTATTCTCGTTCCTTTAGAAAGTTACACGTAGACCTAATTGCATGTGCCAACGACTTGTGAAGTCACTGAGGTCAAGGCGAGGTGCACCATAGATAAATGATGGAGTCATCTTTCCTGCAACCTTCTTCACATCCTGTACGGTGATAACTGGCACGTTGTAAGTGCTTGCGTAGTATTCACCCCAGTGCTTGTTGATAAGATTTCCTACATTGAGAATATCGAATACGAGGCTAACTTTGCTTCCACGTGTTCTGTCATAGAAGAAGTCCTGTGCAAAATGGAAGTCAAAATGATTCTCCCAAGGTGCTATATTGCTGTTTCTCTTTGCATATTGACCACGATGATTCTTTGCATATTTGTCGTTTTCAATCCACTCTTCGAAGTTCTTACGACTTTCTGCAGCTGTCATTTTGATGTGATGTGTTGTGCGATCAACATTATCAACGAAGTTCATATTCTGCAATTCTTCTTTCGTTGGGATATAAAGAAGGGTGTTTCCTTTTGCATATTCGCCATTGAATGAAGCACTTGCATTATCATTCATTGTGAGACTGTAACGCTGTCCGCTGTTTCCATTGTAGGTAAGTGTTACATGGCTCTGCCAACGACCATTGCCATAACGCTTAGTGTTGTAGGCTGCTTGGAACATTAGTCGGTGAGGCATGTCGAACATTGAATAAGAAACTTCTGCCTTATTAGGATCTACACAATAATAATACTTCCAGTTTGACATCGCAACAGATGAAGTTCCATCATTAACAGAATAAGAATGACCGAAAGTATAGCTTGCCATAAGGTCGAGACCGAAATCAAAGCTCTTTTCAAACTTAGCACTCAAACTATAGCTATGACCACGATTGATGTTCTTCAAGTTAATAACAGAATTAGCATAGTACTTTCCTGTTGTGCCATTAAGAGTGTAAGTATCGTTTTGATTACTCTTATAATAGGTCGTCTTTGAAGCTTCAACGCCATCAACTGCATAGATATCGCCATTTGGCTGAAGTGCAATGTTGTTGAACCAAACAGCGTTCAACTGACGAGAATAAAGAGCTTCGAGAGTCATCTTAACGCCATAAGGTAGCTGTTGCTCCCAAGCAAGGTTTGCACGGAAAGCTTGTGGAAATTTGAAATGACGATCAATAGTTACGATATCTGGATTTACACCACCTGCATTGCCATAGGTTGCACGAATTTGATCAGGTGTCTTTCCACCATCAGCCAAGAAGTTTGGAGGGAGGGGACTTGTAGAATTTGAGCGAATATTAATACCGCGCATCTCCATACCTGTATTTGCCCATGCATTCTCAATCCATACAAATGGTGCACGGCCATTGAAGATGCCGACGCCACCACGCAATAATGAAGTATGATCTTCATTCATAAACCAACGGAATCCAACACGAGGAGATACCATTACGCATGAGGCTGGGCGACGACCAACCACAACTCCTGTCTTTGCCCAATTGTCTGTAGCATTAAATTTGTCATTGATTGAAATCTTATTGCTATAGAATGGAATGTCGAAACGGATACCATAGGTGAGTTGGAAGGCTGTTGACATATCCCATTTATCTTGTACATAGATACCAGCCATACCAGCCTTGAATGGAGTTCTCCATTGAGTTGTGCCAGTAAAGGCTTCATCTGAGTATTTCATCTGATAGCCTGAGTTTGGAATAATGCCTTGATTATTGAGGAAACCTGCAGCTGTTGGAGTAAATACCTGTGTAGCTCTATCAACAGAACCTAATTGGTTGAAGTTATAAGCAAAGTTACCGAAGGCAGCCTGGATAAAGCCATTCTTCATATCGTAGAACTCGTTGTGTGTACCTACGGTAATGTTGTGGTTACCAGAATAAATAGAGAAGTTATCTTCTAAGGTCCAAATATCCTGATCAAGTGAGTTTACGCCTGAAGAATATTCTGTACCCATATTTACAGTATAATTATCTCCGCTGAAATAGAGTGTAGGACCAGAATAAGGAGTAGCACGTTTATCACGAACAGAAGTCAAACCGAGGCGGAACTCATTATAAAGACTGTTACTGATGTGTGAAGTTAATTCAGCAACAAAAGAGTTTGTGCGGTCCTTCATGCGATAACTTGAGTTATTGAAGAAGAACGATTGTTTGCCATTACCAAACTTATCTGCATAAGAGAAGTTGCCTTGATAACGCAATGTGAAGTGGTTTTTATTATTGATATTCCAATCTAAACGACCTAAGAGTGAAGTACCTTCTTGATTGATATTGCGGCGTTCAAATGATTCTTCAATACCTGTAATATTCTTATAAATGTCAACCAGTTGCTGAGCTGTTTGTGTGTTCATGAAATAGCCTGGTGCACCAGCATAATAGGTTGAAGGATAACTGTTCTTTTTATATTCCAATGAAGTGAAGAAGAACAATTTGTCCTTAATGATAGGACCACCAAAGGTGAAGCCGTAAGTTTTAGTGCTTTCATCAGAAAGCTTTTGTGTTTTCTTGTAGACTTGGCTATAACGACCATAAAGGTTTTCATCAGTATAGTATGTGAAGGCTGTACCTGTGAATTTATTTGTACCCGACTTTGTAATAGCATTGATAGCACCACCTGTGAAACCACTTTGACGAACATCGAAAGGTGAAACAGCAACTTGGATTTGCTCGATAGCATCCATTGAAATTGGATTTGCACCAGTCTGACCACCATTTGTACCAGATGAAGTTAGACCAAACACATCGTTGCTGACCATACCATCAATTTGGAAAGAATTGTAACGGTTGTTGGTTCCAGCGATAGAGATACCTCCAAACTTGTTGTTATTTACAAGAGGAGATAGTTTAGCAACATCATAGACATTACGATCTACGGTTGGTGCATTCTCAATCATTTGCTTAGAGAAGTTAGAAGCAGCACCATTTCCACCATGTCCTGCGCGTCCGGTTACGGTTACTTCGGTCAAGGTTTTAGCATCTTCTTTCATGTCTGCATTGATAACGGTGGGTTCACCCAATGCTAAGAAAATGTTTGTGCGGTTGTCATCCTTAAAGCCGATATATGAAATCGTAACTTTGTAAGGACCACCGACACGCATACCTTGAATGGTGTAACGTCCATCGGTGTTGGTAACAGCATTATAGGTTGTTCCTGATGGAACGTGAACGGCGGTCACGGTTGCTCCGATGACGGTTTCACCGCCTGCGACAACTTTTCCATTAATGCTTGATGTGGTTACCTGCGCCATGAGGGATGTTGTAAAAAACAACATAAGCGCCATTAATAAATGCAATTTTTTTTGCATGACTGTTAACTGAAATTTAATGAATAATTTGAGGGGATAAACCCAGTTAATATTTAGATGATGCAAAATTAGTTAAATATTGCCAAAGTTGTATAGATATCGTGTTAAAATTTAAATTAATGTTGAATTTAATTCTAAATCACTCTGTTATTTCCTTAAAACTGCATTTATGTTCTTTACTTTGCGCCTTTTTCTTACTTCTAAACATGTCATTGAGTTTCAATGAATTCTTATGTTGAAAGCATCTTGTATGGATTTAGTTTGTTAATCCTAATTGTCTATGATAAAAGGTAGGCTTGGAGTTCAGTAGGTGGTAAAGCTTATTTTTATATGGATTAAATCTTTTTCTTTCGAGCTTTATTTTCCAATAGTCTGACGATTTCCGTATATCCTAATCTTCGTGCGAGAGCAAGTGGTGTGAGTCCTTCTTCACCTTTCACATTTTTTCTTGCACCATGCTTCAATAGTAGTTCAACCATGGCTTTATTCTGGTTTCCAACTGCTATGATGATAGGATAGCTTGTATAATCGGCGCCAAGGTTTCCCATTCCGTCAGCTTTAGCCCCACAGCTCAGTAATAATGCTGTTATCGGAAGATTATTTGTAAGACAACTAAGGACTAATGGACATTCGCCCTCTTCGGTGTAGGGCTGGTTAACTTTTGCACCTTTAGAAATGAAATACTTTGTCAAAGCGTAGTCGCCATTATCAATCGCCATGCAAAGTGCATCGTATATGTATATATCATCAGAATATGCATAGTCGATGTTTGCCTTCTGTGCAATGAGCTTTTCAATTGCCGCCTTGTTTTTGTATAGACATGCATAGCCAAGTAAGGTGTAAGATGTTGATTCTTCTTTCCTTATCAGCGAATCAATATTTTTAATATGCTTGAGCTGTGCATCAAGTTCCGAAAGTTTGTTTGCCTTTATAGCCGCTATCGCTAAATTATAATGATTTTGCTTTGCTACATTCTTTTGACTATATGCTGACATCAATACCAAGAGTAAAAAAGCAAGTATAAGTGTTAGTTTCTTATTCATCGTAAGTGTTTTTTAGTTTCTCACTATTTGCAACATTGTTATAAACTTTGTTACAGAGCGCTTTATATCCTTCTAAATTGAAATAATTTTTATCGGCGATATAATCTCTGAATGCTGTGTCGTTATAAAGGGCTTCTCCAAGGAGATCGGTTTCTTCAACGCCAAATTTTTTGCAAAATCTATACTGATAATAACACAGGTATGCCGCAACTTTATAGCGTTCTTCCTTATTAAATTCTTTTGCCCAATCAGGCGTATCTTCTTCGTCTTCATGCAACATATATTTTATATAGGTATTCATGAGCGAACTGATTTTGATGTTTTCTACTTTTACAGGCAGCTTCAAAACACTTTTCAGCAGTCCTTCTCTGATTTCTACATGTGGCCATTTTGTCTTTTTCTTGATGGCGAAGGTCTCATCGAGGATGTGTGATTTCGCCACAGTGGCATATTCCATTACCATCCATTCAAGCAGCAACCTATTAATCTCCTCGTTTTTGTCATAACCATACTTTTGTAATAGGTTGGTAAGAAATCCCCATTCATTTTTTTTCAGCCACGCAAATGCTTTCTTGCTGTCATGAAAAATAAATTCATTTTCATAATATGGTTCTTTGCGACTGAGGTCATAATAGAGCTTTCCTGTCTTAAACAATCTCACATCATAGTCTTCTTCAAAGATATCGGGTAGTCCTTTAATATCTACAACTTCATGAATAGTAGGGTGGGGAAAGATGTAGTTATAATTCGGCACATAGATAGTTTTATTCCAGAAATAGCTTGGTTTCTCATAGGAAGCAGAAATCATTGCATTGGTTTGCTTTCTTCGTTCGGTAGGATTTCCATTCTTAAAGATATAAGTTCGAAAGCCTTGTTCGGCTAAGGCATTGTTGTTTTGAGAAATATCCACACCATAGTATTTCAGAATAGCCTTACGAGCTGTTTCGTTGTCAACGGCTCTGTATCCATGCTTTTTCAAAGCTTCGTGAATAAGTTCAATGGCTATATCCGTATATTCAACTTGATGTTTGCTGGGCATAATCTCAATACCATCCATACCTACATCCGAAAGTTCTTCATAAAATGCTCGGATTTGCTTGTCATACACTTTCAGTAAATCCCTTTTAGTATGAACTATCGTGTCGTTGGCATTCACCGACTCTTTTTTCTTAGATTGCTTTCCACAACTCAAAAGTCCAATGAGCAGTGATGCAAACAAAAAATATTTAATATTGATTTTCATTTCTCTGTATGGTTGCTTATTTATTTTCGGTGTTATCATCATCATAGGTTTTATTGCATGGATTCTTAAATTTCTCATGCGCCTTTTTACAACTGCTCGTAAGCATAATGAGTTGAAGAATCATGAGTAAGCTCATGAGGCTTTTCGTATCATTCTTGTGTTCCATGTGGAATTTCTAAGTTAAGTAAATCTTCATTTGCATACAAAAATAAAGATTGTATGGTAATCTTGCAAATAATTTTCTTGTTTTCATGCTTCTGAACGTTTCAGAAAGGCCAAAAAGAGGTCTTTCATGCTTCTGAACATTTCAGAAAGGCCAAATGGAAGATTTTTATGCTTCTGAACGTTTCAGAAAGGCCAAATGGAGAATTTTTATGCTTCTGAACGTTTCAGAAAGAGCAAATGGAGTTTTTTTATGCTTCTGAACGTTTCAGAAAGAGTAAATGGCGGATTTTCATGCTTCTGAACGTTTCAGAAAGGGCAAATGGAGGATTTTCATGCTTCTGAATGTTTCAGAAAGAGCAAATGGAGAAAAATAATCGCTTCTGTCAACGACATAAGCGCGAAAAAGAGAAAATAATCGCTTCTGTCAATGACATAAGCATGAAAAAGTGAAAACAGGTGTTTCTGTCAACGACATAAGCGCGAAAAAGAGAAAATAGATGTTTCTGTCAACGACATAAGCATGAAAAAGAGAAAATAAGTGTTTCTGTCAACGACATAAGCGCGAAAAAGAGAAAATAATCGTTTCTGTCAACGACATAAGTATGGAAAAAGTAAATTTCTATGCTTCTGAGCGACTCAGAAAGGCCAAATGGAGTTTTTTCGTGCTTCTGAGCGACTCAGAAAGGCCAAATGGAGTTTTTTCGTGCTTCTGAGTGACTCAGAAAGACTAAATGGAGTTTTTTCGTGCTTCTGAGCGACTCAGAAACACAAAAGAGGAGTTTCTGAATGACTTTTTCTATTTTTTTGCTTTTATACGAAGAAATGCCATGTTAATCACACGGCATTTCTCTCTTTGAAATAAAACCAATTTGTTTCAAATAGGTTTTGAAGTCTTAATCGAAGTCAATTGATAGGGGAGTAGCGGTTAGTCTAAGCTGTATGTATGTACGCTGACTCCTTGGGCCGACGGCAGATAGTTGATGCCCCACCAACACATTTGTAGTAGACAGAAACAGACAATAAGCATGACGAGGGCAGGTTTGGGGCGCATGGGTTTATACTGACGATAGTGAATGTAAACCAAATAAGATAGCCATGTGATGGCAGCCCATGTCTCTTTGGGGTCCCAACTCCAATAGTGTCCCCATGCTTCCTTGGCCCAAAGCGCACCCATGAGCATGCCTAATGTGACAAATGACATGCCTACATAAACAAGATTGTCGGTGATGTCGAGCTCTTGGGCTGTTGCTGCCGTTTTCTTGATGAATAGCAGATATACTGCCATTACCATGGCTGCACCGAGCATGGCATAGGCCATCATGTAGACGATGACGTGGGGGGCAAACCACGGACTTTGCAGTGCTGGCATGAGTGTCTTGGAGTGAATCTCGGGTTTGAAGAGATTGATACACACAAAGACTGTGGCTAATAAGGTGCTGAATGATAATATCCATCTGTAGTGCCAGCGACTGTAGACAATGATACCAGCCAATGGAAGGAAAAAACTATACCAGAGTCGGGTTTCGCCCATCGTGCGAAGGGGTGGACGCTCAAGCGTTATCCACATTAATAATATATAGGAGAAGAAGACTGCAAGGCCTAAGCTCGTAAAGACAAAGGTAAGTGTTTTCTTTTCTTTCCATGAAGCAATCGCACCGATAATCCAGCAAACGACAGAAATAATTGCAAATATGATGAAATAATTCCAAGTCATGATTTAGTTTTCTTTTTTCTTACTTGCGGTGAGGAACATTCCTATCGCACCGATGATTAACAAATAGATTCCTACATAAACAACGCTGAGCCATGGGTCGCGTACCAACTCAAACACACTGACATTGCTCCATTTTCCCATTTGCTCATTGTAGCTGAGTTGATAAATCTTCCAGCCATTAACCTTGAAGGGCTTATTAACTTCAATTTCAGTCAAGATGTTTTTTCCGTCTTGTGTATAGATGTTTACTTTTGAAGCAAAACGTTTGGGTTCGCGACTTGCCATGACGAGTGATTTGCCGTCACCGAGTTTCAATGTTTCTAAGGGAAATTGATAACTTCCACAGGTAACCCAGCCTTCTTTTCGGTCTTTTCCTTTTGTGGCAGTTATAGACAATGCACAAGCTGAGCCTGCCATACTGCTTTGGATGTATCCTCCAGTTTTGATGGCCATACCAAGTGAGTCCATGCGTAACATGCCTTTCATCTGCATTGGCATATTCTTGATCATACCTGCCAGCTGCTTAGGAATGGCATCTTCTATCTTTTTATTTACGATGATGTGCCAGCCTGCAATATTTCCTTGCTTAAAGTTGTCGTCGATGAGCAATACTTCAGGCTTCTTGTAGGGGATGGGACGCCCCGTTTTGTCAATAACCATCAGCTTCGGAGGGTATTCATCAATGGTGAATTGATTGAGTTGGATGGCAATCGGTAGTTCATGCACATTGTTGAGTGCATCAAGTCCGCGCCATTCAGGTTGTCCCTTTTCGCAATACATTTTTAGTCTTTGCATGTCTGCACAACCGAGTGTGGCGGTGGTTAGAACGATAAACAAGCCCAAATGACTTGTAATCACTGGAAGTCTGCGCCATGAAAAGTGTGCGAGTTGATGAACTGCGGTTTCTCCGACAATCATTGTCATCCAAAAATAAACAAGGATGAAGGGCCAGAAGTTCAACATCTTGCTGAGTCCGATGAAGTCGGCAGCAGGCTGTTCGGCTGGTACTTGGCGCGAAAGTCCCATGATGATGGTTAGCAATGCAGATACAGCAATAGCTGGAATCGCCGCTTGCATGGTCATCATGAAACGGAAAAAATAGACTTTTTTCCTTAGCAAGTAGAATAGAATAAGCGCAATGATAAGTACGATAAGCGTTATTCCGTTTGCTGGCCAAAGAAATAAAACCCAGTCTAATGGGCCAATAGAGAATTGAAGAAATAATCCAACCAGTAATAAACCGGCAACGATGGCTACTCCTTCTTTTAAGTTCCAAGGTTTATTCCACATAATTATATATTAAGAAAGAGGCACCGGAGAGAAATCTCCGATGCTCCCTTGTAGTGTTATTTAAAGTAAGATTTTACATGGGCTGTGTGATGAACAGCTTATTTTTGCGAGCCGATTCAATCCATTTCGGTACAATGGTGTCGAGGAAGTCCTTCTTTTGTGACTTTAACTTCTTCATGTCGAGACCAATATACTTTGCTGCTTTTTCACGTGTTGAAATGTCTGGAAGAGGTATCTGCCCCGTGAATCCATGCTTTGCAGCAACACGTTGTGCTTGTAATTGAGCATCTTTAGCATACATCATCGAATAGCCGAGCAGACGTTCAACTTCTTGTGGTGCGTGGAATGCAGCTCCGTGACTTGCCAATGAATAATCCCAACGCCACTGACTCTTGCGGATATCACTCAAACATTGCTTCATCTCAGCTTCTGTAGCACCCTTGTCCCACGCGAACTTAGCATAGATGTGTGCGTTGGCTAATTCTCTGTTCACCTTCAAAGCGAAGTCATAAACTTTCTTTTGTCGGTCATAAACATTCTGACGGAGTGTTTCTGCAGACTGTCTGTGGCATGTCTGACAAGTGCGATCGATATGTGCAAGCGGACTCATGATGTGGTGATCAGTATATTTTACGCCACCTTCTGAAATGTAAGGCATGTGACAATCTGCGCATGAAAGACCGCGTTGTCCGTGTATACCCTGTTTGAACATCTCATAACCTGGGTGTTGAGCTTTCAGAATCTTAGCATGAGAGAGTGGGTGAACGTAATCATAGAAGCCGATGCTGTCATAGTATTCTTCAGCTGCTTCGCATGTAAGTCCCTTCTCTTGGGGGAAGTGAAGATAGTTCCCATTGTCTTTTTCAAAATAGTATTCTGTATGGCATTGTGCACAAACCAGACTCCTCATTTCTTGATGGCTGGCTTTCTTAACATCTTTACCTACGCGTGCCCATGCTTCGTAAAGAGCAGGACGTGCTGGTTTAAGATCCATTGTACGTGCATCGTGACAATCTGAACATCCTACAGTGTTCATGACTTGGTTTCCCCAATCGCTCCATTTTGCAGCATAGAAAGCATTCTTTCCTTTCTCGCGCATGAGGCGTGGTACATCAGGACCTTTACAAGTCCAGCAAGTTCCAGGTTGCATGTCACCTTGACCATCAACACCTGGTGAACCTGTTCGAAGGATTTTTCTTAAATCTTCGATACAGTGACGATGGCCACGTGGGCTGTTATAGTCTCTTGAGAAGGCATAACCATCCCAGATAACAACGATTTCCGGACATTTCTCCAAAATACTTTTCTCTTGTGAACCATTGTATTTACTCTCGAAGGTTGTGTCTTCTGTCATGGCCCATGTTTGATATTCGCGTGGAAAATCCTCAGCGAATTTCTCGTTCTGAGCTACGATAGAGTCGGTCATTGGCACGCGGCGATTGTTGAAAACGCTGGCAACTTCTGCTCTTCTTTCTAATAATGAAGAACACAGAAGGCCCAAAATGAACACAACAACCATTGCTCCTCCAAAGAGTAGCCAACCTTGCCATTTCTTAAGTTGTTTTGCCATAGTTATTGAATTTATTAATTTATTCGAAGACTGTTGTTGATATTATAGATTGATTTCATTATTTGTTTTCGGTTGGTCCCATGTAAGGATCATGTCCTAATAGCTTCTGTAGCCAAGCAGGAACAGGATCTGGTGGCATCGGTTCAACGAATTCGGCTCCAGGAGTAGATGAAAGCGAGTTCATTCCCATGTGTGGAACGTTGCGATGGCAGTCCCAACAAGCCTTTCCTTCGCCTCGTTTTGCTTCCATATAGTCGATTCGTCCGGTCTTAACAAATTCTTGATTGAGTTGTTTATGACAGCGAATGCAGTTGTCCATGATAACTTCTGCTGAAGCATCTTCAGCTTCAATGGCTTGTCGTTCGCTGTGTGTAACAAAGTAAGCTACATGTTTCATACCATCTTTTCCTTTGAAAAAATAGTGAGAAAAGATGTTGTTGTTGGGCACATGACAATCATTACAGGTAACATCTCTGCCGTGAGATGAGTGCGACCATGTAGCATAATAAGGCGACATAATATGACAATTGATGCAGGCAGCAGGATCATCTCCAACGATGTAGGTTTGCATTCGAAGAAGATACATGAACAAAACTACTAAGCCAAAAGCGATGCCACATAATGAGGTTAAGACAATCTTTTGTCTATAAGAAAGGCTATTGACAAACGATTTCCATCCATTTTTCAAATAGGTATAGGTTAGTCGCTTCATAGAGTTATCGTTGATTAATGTCGCAAATTTAAGATTTTTGTGTATTAATCAAGTCAAAGATTCGGAAAATTATCCTCATTTATGGGGATAAAATGAAAAAAATCACAAAAAATATAATCTGTAGTTGATTTTTTGTCAACTACAGATTACATTTTGTTATACGCGTTGTTGAATTTGTTTTAATTTCAACATGTCTGATGGAACAGCACTTTGTATAGCGTCAACCAATAGTTTTCGAATCTTATGCCGCACGAAATCTTTGGTATTTATAATGACAATATCACGCGTTGGTATGGGGATAGCAAAAGGCCGAACAAGTTCTTTCTGGCTATCAGCCAATTGGAGTATGGCGAGCTCAGGAATGAAAGTCATGCCTTTTCCGTTTTCAACAATGCGCATGAAAGTTTCAATACTGCCCAAAGAATAAGCTTTCTGACTTTGTTTTGCTTCCTTTAATTGACAGAATTTCACAAGTTGGTCTCTGAAACAATGGCCTTCATCAAGCATCCAAAGATATTCCCCTTTGAGGTCTGTTGTATGTATCACCTTATTTATATATAGGGGGTCGTCTTTTGCAACATATCCAAAGAACTGCTCAAAGTATAGATGTGTGGTTTCAAAATCTCCCATTCCATCAAGTTCTGCCAATATGCCTACGTCGATATCTCCATGCTCCAATGCTTTCTTTATTTCGTGGGTTTGCATCTCTCGAATACGAATGTCCAACTCAGGATAGTGCTGTAGCAGTTGTGGAAAAAAGCGTGGAATGAGATAAGGTGCAATCGTTGGCAGGATGCCTACGTGGAAAATTCCCCGTAAAGTGTTCTTTTCTTCGTCAACAGATTCCTTTAGAAGTTTTGCATGTTGCAGGATTTCTAAACTCTGATTGATGATATGTTGTCCAATGACTGTAGGCAAGATGGGTTGTCGTTTGCGGTCAAAGATCTTCACACCAAGTTCATCTTCAAGTTTCTGAATCATTGAACTCAGTGTTGGTTGAGTCACTTTGCAGGCCTCTGCAGCCTTAGCGAAATGCTTATGTCGGTATACTGCGATGATATACTCTAATTGTTGAAGAGTCATATTTTTAGGTTTTGGTACACTATTTCATGCAAAGATAATTTATTTTTTCATAATCATCAAACTTTTATTTGCTGTTGTCAATAAAAAAAATCTTTTTCTTTATGCGCTTTATAGACTCTTATAGTGATGCGTTATAAATAAAAACTAATTGAAAGATAGATATTTTCTATTGATTAATTAACTTGATTTCTTGTTTCTTATGAAAATAAGCACTAACTTTGCAAACAGGATAATTGGTAATATTAAACAAAAACATTATGAAAAAAAGATTTGTTTGTAGCGTTTGTGGCTACATTTATGAAGGAACAGAAGCACCAGAAGAGTGCCCAGTATGCCATGCTAAAGGTAAATTCCAGGAGTTTACAACAGCACAATTAAAAGGTACTAAGACCGAACAGAACTTGAAAACTGCTTTCGCAGGTGAAAGTCAAGCTCACACAAAATACCTTTACTATGCTTCTAAAGCAAAGAAAGAAGGTTATGAGCAGATAGGTGGTTTGTTCGAGGAAACAGCTCTCAACGAGCGTGAACACGCAAAAATGTGGTTTAAGTTCTTGCATGAAGGCGGTATTCCTACTACGACAACTAACCTTGCTGACGCTGCTGCTGGTGAAAACTATGAGTGGACTGACATGTATGCTCAAATGGCTAAAGAGGCTATGGAAGAAGGTTTTACAGGTATTGCTGCTAAGTTCCGTGCTGTAGGTCAAGTTGAGAAGCATCATGAAGAGCGTTATCGCAAGTTGTTAAAGAACATCGAAGACGGTGTTGTTTTCTCTCGTGATGGAGATTGTATCTGGCAATGCCGCAACTGTGGCCATATCGTTATCGGTAAGAAAGCACCTGAGATTTGCCCTGTTTGCGATCATCCTCAGAGCTTCTTCCAGATTGAGGCAACAAATTATTAATTTGATTGATTTTAAGTTAAGATAGAGAAGTCGGGCAGCAATGCTCGACTTCTTTTGCTTTTTAGGAGTTAAAAGGTAGATCAAATACAAGGGAGTGTTCTATCGAAGAGTTTCTTGTTGCTTATAAAAGAAATTGACTTTAATTTTCATCTTATAGAGATGGTTTTCAACATGAAAACGATTAGCCCAAAGATAAATCATATCTGCATTCATAAGAGAATTATACTCTTTATCTGAAAGCTATCAAATTATACGGCAATCTCTATCATATTATGGTATAAAGTCATTCATATTACCATGTCGTTTGACTCTTTTTATTTCTTAAATTTTATGCTATAATTATCAATTCCATTTTACTTCATTTCACCTATTTATATTAAAGGCATTCTGAGTAACCGCTTTTTAGGTTGCCTATTGGTTGTTTTTTAGTTGTTGTTTCTTTTGGATTATTCCCACTTGGCCTTGTAACTTGTGGTGATGTAGATGGGTTTTATTTTCAATATTTTATATATTGATGTTTGGTTTACATTCATATAATCTTAATTTTGCCACCTCTATATTACATTTTTTGCTAAAAGAGTGTGATAAGTCTAATATTATTGTTAACTTTGCAGCGCTTTAAGTGGATTAGCTCTCCACTGTAAATGGAGCAAATAATTAATAACGTTATAAAATTTATGTATTTTACTTTATTCGTTACCGTTTTGATAACGGCTGTGGTTTTGGTAGTGGCAGCTTATGTCATAGCAAAGCTTATCGGTCCGCGTTCATACAATCCGGTAAAGGGTGAGCCTTTCGAATGTGGTATTCCAACGCATGGTAGCTCCTGGCTTCCTATGCATGTGGGATATTATTTGTTTGCCATCCTTTTCTTGGTGTTTGATATTGAGACCGTGTTCCTCTATCCATGGGCTGTGGTTGTTAAGCAATTTGGTTCATTAGCCTTGATAAGCATTGGCTTCTTCTTGGTTGTTTTAGTTTTAGGCCTTGCCTATGCATGGCGGAAAGGAGCATTGGAATGGAAGTAAGAAAACCACACATCAAGAGTATTCCTTATGATGAATTTAAGGACAATGACACTCTTGAGAAGATCACGAAAGAGCTGAATGAAGGTGGTGTCAATGTAATTGTTGGTTCATTAGACCAGGCAATCAACTGGGGACGTAGCAATTCACTTTGGTCTCTGACGTTTGGTACGTCATGTTGTGGTATTGAGTTTATGGCCGTTGGTTGTGCTCGATACGACTTTTCTCGTTTCGGTTTCGAGGTAACTCGTAACTCTCCGCGTCAAGCAGACTTGATTATGTGTGCTGGAACGATAACAAACAAGATGGCTCCTGTGTTCAAACGACTTTATGATGAGATTGCTGAACCAAAGTATGTTGTCGCTGTTGGTGGGTGCACTATTAGTGGTGGACCATTCAAGAAGAGCTATAACGTAGTGCGAGGCATTGATGAACTTGTTCCGGTTGATGTTTACATTCCGGGCTGTCCTCCTCGTCCTGAGGCTATTCTCTATGGAATGATGCAGTTGCAACGTAAAGTTAAGATTGAGAAGTTCTTTGGTGGAGCTAATCATAAGATGACAAAAGAAGAGCGAGAGCTTTCGATGTCGAAGGGAGGCTTGCATGGATTGAGTAACGAAGCCATTGTTGCGACAGAGAAACTCGGTAAACCAGCTCCGATTATAGTTACTGATGTGCCAGCTGATTTCGATCCAGAAAAAGGTCTAACAGATTAATAAGGTAAAAGAAGATGAAATTAAATAACATAGAACTTCAATTCGATAACTTTGCCGCAGAGATGGCAAAGTTGAAGAACGAAAAGCATTTCGACTATCTTGTTACCATTATTGGTGAAGACTTTGGCGAAGAAGGTTTGGGTTGTATCTATATTCTTGAGAATACAGAAAGCCATGAACGTTGCTCAGTTCGAACGATTGCAAAACAAATTGGGGAAGAGTATGTGATTCCAACTACAATTAATTTGTGGAATGCGGCTAATCTTCTTGAACGTGAAGTGTTTGACTTTTTGGGCATAAAGTTCCTGGGACACCCCGACATGCGTCGTTTGTTTATGCGTAATGACTTTAAGGGATATCCGCTGAGAAAGGATTTTGATGCAAGTCCTGAAGCCAATCCTTTCCCTACAACCGATGAGCCTGAGAGTGATTTCACAACAGAATGGAATCTTGATAAGAACGGAAACTTAGTTGCTACGCAGCATCGTATGTTTGATGAAGATGACTTCATCGTGAACTTAGGACCTAATCACCCAAGTATGCACGGTGTACTTCGTTTGCAAACTGTTCTTGATGGCGAGGTTGTTAAACACATTTATCCTCATTTAGGCTATATCCATCGTGGTATGGAGAAGATGTGTGAGAGTATGACTTACCCTCAAACTTTAGCCTTTACTGACCGCTTGAATTACCTTTGTGCAATGATGCATCGCCATGCTTTGGTTGGCGTTATAGAAGAAGGTATGGGGATTGAACTCTCAGAGCGTATTCAGTATATCCGCACAATCATGGATGAATTGCAGCGTATAAACAACCACTTGCTGTTCCTTGGTACGTGTGCACAAGACTTAAGTGCATTGACTGCATTCCTATATTGCATGCGAGACCGTGAGCATGTGCTGAATGTTATGGAGGAAACTACGGGTGGTCGCCTGATACAAAACTACTATCGAATTGGTGGTTTGCAGGATGATATCGATCCAAACTTTGTCCAAAACACGAAGACGCTTTGCAAATATCTGCGTCCTATGGTTCAGGAATATTTGGATGTATTTGGAGATAACGTCATCACACATCAGCGTCTTGAAGGTGTAGGACCAATGAATCTTGAGGATTGTATTAATTATGCCGTAACAGGTCCAGCCGGACGTGCTGCTGGTTGGCATAATGATGTGCGCAAGAATCATCCTTATGCAATGTATGGAAAGGTTGATTTTGAAGATATAACCTTAACCGGTGCTGACTCAATGGCACGATATATGGTTCATATTCAAGAGATTTATCAGAGTCTAAACATTATAGAACAGTTGATAGATAATATCCCTGAAGGTGAATTCTATATCAAACAAAAGCCAATAATAAAAGTTCCTGAAGGACAATGGTACTTCTCTGTAGAAGGTGGAGCAGGTGAGTTTGGTGTATATCTTGATTCACGTGGCGACAAGAGTCCGTATCGTTTAAAGATGCGCCCAATGGGACTGACCCTTACAGGCGCTTTCGACAAGATGCTGAAAGGACAGAAATTGGCCGACCTTGTGGCTACAGGTGCAGCAATAGATTTCGTTATACCCGATATTGATAGATAATTATGTTTGATTTTAGTATAGTAACAACTTGGATTGACAGTCTTCTTCGTGAGACTCTAAACTTAGGAGATTTCTGGTCAATTTTAATAGAGTGCATACTGGTAGGTGTCTGTATCCTTACAGCCTATGCGCTGATTGCTATCGTGTTGATATTCATGGAACGTAAGGTTTGTGCTTACTTCCAGTGTCGTCTCGGCCCGATGCGTGTTGGTCCTTGGGGTATCTTCCAGGTGTTTGCTGATGTTTTGAAGATGCTTATCAAGGAAATTTTTGCAGTAGATAAGGCAGACAAACTGCTTTATTATATTGCTCCTTTCCTTGTTATTATTGCTTCTGTAGGAACATTCTCCTTCCTTCCATGGAATAAAGGTGCTGCAGTACTTGATTTTAACGTAGGCGTTTTCTTAATAACTGCTATTTCAAGCATTGGTGTGCTGGGCATTTTCATTGCAGGATGGGGTAGTAATAACAAATATTCTGTTGTAAGTGCGATGCGTGGTGCTGTTCAAATGATTTCCTACGAAATATCTTTGGGATTATGTTTGATTAGTGCTGTTATCCTCACTGGTACGATGCAGGTCAGTGGTATTGTAGAAGCACAGCATGGAGCATGGCTCATTTTCCAGAGTCCTTTCACATGGTTAGCTTTCCTTGTGTTCCTTATTGCGGGTAATGCTGAGGCTAATCGTGGTCCATTTGACTTGGCTGAGGCAGAGAGTGAGCTGACTGCAGGTTATCATACCGAGTATTCGGGTATGGGATTTGGTTTCTATTATTTGGCTGAATATTTGAATCTGTTTGTGATTTCAGGTATTGCAGCTACCGTTTTCTTAGGTGGTTGGATGCCTCTTCACGTTTCAGGACTCGATGGTTTTAATGCCATAATGGATTTTATTCCAGGCATTGTTTGGTTCTTTGCAAAGACATTTGCTATTGTTTGGATTCTAATGTGGATTCGGTGGACTTTCCCTCGTCTTCGTGTAGATCAGATTTTGGCTTTGGAATGGAAATATCTCATGCCATTCATGCTTGTTATTCTTACTTTGACAACCATTTGGGTTGCCTTGGTTTAATGCTTTCATGAAATGATTAAAGAATTTAGTTAAAATGGAAAATAACAAATCGTATTTCGGTGAAATTGGTGCTGCACTGAAGACTTTGGGTACAGGCCTGAAGGTGACGATGAAGGAATACTTCACGCCAAAAACCACAGAGCAGTATCCTGAGAACCGTAAGACAACGCTTCATGTCTCAAAGCGTCACCGTGGACGTCTTGTTTTCAAGCGTAATGAGGATGAGAGCTATAAATGTGTAGCTTGTCTTATGTGTGAAAAGGCTTGTCCTAATGGCACCATTCAGATTACATCACACATGGCTGAAGACCCAGAAACTGGGCGTAAAAAGAGACAGCTTGATGACTACCATTATGATCTTGGTGACTGCATGTTTTGCCAGTTGTGCGTCAACGCTTGTAATTTCGATGCCATAAAGTTCGTGAATGATTTCGAGAACTCTGTCTTCGACAAAGACAAGTTGGTGTATCATCTTGACAAAGAGGTTTATAAAGGTGGTAGTCTTCCTGGACTTATAGATGGAGGAGCACCTTTAACAATCGGTAAGTTTAACACAAAAATCAAGTAGAAAAGATTATGGCAAATTTAATTATGTTTTGCATTCTTGCTGTAATCATTCTTGGTTCAGCAATCGTGTGCGTTACTACTAAACGTATTATGCGTGCAGCAACTTTCTTGCTTTGCGTGTTGTTTGGTGTAGCTGGTATTTATTTTATTCTTGATTATACATTCTTAGGTGCAGCACAGATATCTGTTTATGCTGGAGGTATTACAGTTTTGTATGTTTTTGTCATCCAGCTTGTATCTAAGCGTACGTTACAAGGTCTTGTAGAACGATTTAAGGGAAAACGTGTTTTCAGCGGTGTTCTCTTGTGTATTGCTGGACTTTTAACGGTTGGTTTAGTTCTTATTAAAAATAATTTTTATAATGCTGCTTTGCAAACTACCGATACAGAAGTGCCAATGGCACAGATTGGTACTGCACTTCTCGGAAGTGATAAATATCAATATGTATTGCCTTTTGAGTTTATCTCAGTATTCTTATTGGCATGTATCATTGGCGGTATTATGATTGCAAGGAAGGAGGACAACAAATGAATATCCCTGTAGAATGTTATCTCGTGCTTAGTACGCTATTGTTCTTTATTGGTGTCTTTGGATTTGTAACGCGTCGTAATCTTGTAGCGATGTTAATTTCCATAGAACTTGTATTGAACGCTGTCGATTTGAATTTTGCAGTATTCAATCGTCTCCTTTTCCCCGGACAGCTTGAAGGCTTTTTCTTCACTTTGTTCTCTATTGGAGTCAGTGCGGCAGAAACGGCAGTAGCACTTGCCATCATTATTAATGTTTACCGTAATTACCATAGTGATCAGGTGAACAGTATCGAAAACATGAAATTCTAAAAGAGATGGAATACAGTTATTCATATTTAATACTTCTCCTTCCTTTCCTAAGTTTTTTGGTTTTAGGACTCTTAGGCATGAAGATGAAGAAGCAGGTAGCTGGCCTTATCGGTACAATTATGCTGGGCAGTCTTTTTGCAATGTCTGTCTATACGGCCTATGAATATTTCTTTGTCATTGGGCGTGACGCAACAACAGGCTTGTATCCGACGGTTACAGTATTCAATTTTACATGGTTGAAGTTTACTGATCTGCTTACTTTTAATATAGGTTTCCGCCTGACTCCTATTAGTGTAATGATGTTAATCGTTATTACAACGGTGAGTTTCATGGTGCATATCTATTCTTTTGGCTATATGGCAGAGCGTGATGAGCATTATAAATTTGAAGAATACGAACATGGTTTCCAGCGTTTCTATGCTTATTTATCCCTCTTTACGATGAGTATGTTGGGCTTAGTTGTAGCTACAAACATCTTCCAAATGTATATGTTTTGGGAGCTTGTGGGTGTATGCTCCTACTTGTTAATTGGATTCTATTATCCCAAACATACAGCCGTACATGCCTCGAAGAAGGCTTTCATCGTTACACGTTTTGCAGATTTATTTTTCCTCATCGGTATTTTATTCTTCAGTTTCTATGTAGGTACATTCAATTATGACCTGCATGCTAACCCAGAACTTGTTGGAAAACTTGCGAGTGTAGCTAAAGAATATGCTTGGGTGTTGCCAACAGCATTGTTCTTGATGTTTATCGGTGGTGCTGGTAAGAGTGCAATGTTCCCACTTCATATCTGGTTGCCAGATGCAATGGAGGGGCCAACGCCTGTTTCTGCACTGATTCATGCCGCAACCATGGTTGTTGCTGGTGTTTATCAGGTGGCAAGCCTGTTCCCAATTTGGGTAAAATATGCTCCTGAGCAACTTCATTGGGTTGCTTATATTGCAGCATTTACAGCCTTCTATGCAGCTGCTGTTGCTTGTGCTCAACGTGATATTAAACGTGGCTTGGCATTCTCAACGATCTCACAGATTGCTTATATGCTTGTGGCTTTAGGTGTTTGCTTTGCCATGGATAATCATGAAGGAGGCCTCGGCTATATGGCCAGCATGTTCCATTTGTTTACACATGCCATGTTCAAAGCACTTCTATTCCTTTGTTCAGGTGCAATCATTGTGATTATCGGAAGTAACTTTAAGGAATATATGGGTGGTCTTCACAAATATATGCCTATCACGAACATCTGCTTCCTCATTGGTTGTATTGCCATTAGTGGTGTTTGGCCTTTTGCAGGCTTCTTCTCAAAGGATGAAATTGTATCAGCTTGTTTTGAATATTCTCCATTCTTAGGTTGGTTTATGACGCTTGTATCAGGTATGACAGCGTTTTATATGTTCCGACTCTATTACGTTATTTTTTGGGGACAAAGCTATTATGAACTTGATCCTGAACATCGTAAGCGTCCAGCAGAAGTTCCTTTCGTAATGTGGGGACCTTTAGTATTCCTTGCTATCATTTCAATTTTTGCAGGATGGATTCCTTTTGGTCACTTTGTTTCAGCTACAGGACAGTCTATGGAAATTCATTTGCAACACTTTGAATTCTCAAGTGTTGCTTGGTTCAGTCTTTTGGCTGCAGCAATTGGAATTGGTTTAGCTACTTGGATGTATCTTCCAAAGCATAATCCTGTTCCTGATTTGTTGGCAAAGAGAATGCCTCGTTTGCACAAAGCAGCGCTTAATCGTTTCTATATTGACGACGCATGGCAGTTCTTTACACATCAGATTGTGTTCAATTGCTTCTCTAAACCCATCGCTTGGTTTGACCGTCATGTCATTGATGGAACATTTAACTTCATGGCATGGGGTGCTCAAGAAGCAGGCGAAACGATTCGTCCTTGGCAGAGTGGTGATGTCCGTTCGTACGCATCATGGTTCCTTACAGGTACCATTGCATTGACATTGATCTTGCTTTGTATTTTCAGTTAATGAATCATGAACATGAATAAAGACAAATAAAAAATGAGTATATTAACATTATTTGTAGTAATTCCGGTCCTGATGCTTATCGGCCTTTGGCTTGCAAAGAACGATAATCAGGTTCGTGGCGTGATGGTTGTTGGTGCAAGTGCATTGCTTGGGCTTTCAATATGGCTCACCATCACTTTCATTCAGATGCGTAATGCAGGCAACACCGATTTGATGTTGTTTACCTATAGTGTGCCTTGGTTTGCACCTCTACACATTGCATACAGCGTTGGCGTTGACGGCATCTCTGTAGTGATGATTCTTCTATCTGCGATTATTGTTTTTACAGGTACATTTGCTTCTTGGCAACTCGAACCAATGAAGAAAGAATATTTCTTATGGTTTGTTTTGTTGAGTATAGGTGTATTTGGCTTCTTTATATCGACCGACCTCTTCACGATGTTTATGTTCTACGAAGTTGCATTGATTCCAATGTATCTTCTCATTGGTGTATGGGGAACAGGACCTAAAGAATATGCTGCCATGAAGCTTACCTTGATGTTGATGGGTGGCAGTGCACTCTTGATTATCGGTATACTTGGCATTTACTATTTCAGTGGAGCAACCACAATGAACATCAACGAAATTGCAGCTTTGCATAATATTCCGGTAGCCGTTCAGAAGGTGTTCTATCCGTTCATTTTCATCGGATTTGGTGTTTTGGGTGCGCTTTTCCCATTCCACACATGGTCACCTGATGGTCATGCTTCAGCGCCAACAGCTGTTTCTATGCTCCATGCCGGTGTATTAATGAAACTTGGAGGTTACGGATGTTTCCGCATTGCAATGTATTTGCTTCCTGAGGCTGCAGAGCAACTTTCTTGGATTTTCTTGATTCTCACCACTTGCTCTGTTGTTTATGGTGCCCTCTCTGCTTGTGTTCAGACTGATTTGAAGTATATCAATGCTTATTCTTCAGTTTCTCACTGTGGTATGGTGCTCTTTGCTCTTTGCATGTTGACACAAACAGCCATTACAGGTGCTGTGCTTCAGATGCTTTCTCATGGCTTGATGACAGCATTGTTCTTTGCTTGTATCGGTATGATTTATCACCGTGCAGGAACTCGTGACGTGCGTTATCTTGGCGGATTGATGAAGGTTATACCTTTCCTTTCTGTTTCCTACGTCGTTGCAGGCCTTGCCAACTTAGGTTTGCCAGGTTTCTCTGGCTTCGTTGCTGAGATGACCATTTTTGTTGGTTCTTTCCAAAATGGCGATATGTTCCATCGTGTTTGCACCATCATTGCATGCTCTTCTATCGTTATCACAGCTGTGTATATCTTGCGTGTTGTGGGTAAGATCCTATTCCAAAAGATTGCTAATCCGAAGTTCCTCGAGCTTCATGATGCCACTTGGGATGAGCGTTTTGCCATCGGCGGATTGATTTTCTGCGTGGCAGGACTTGGTATGTTCCCACTCTGGGTAGACAATGTGATTAGTGGTGCAGTTGGTCCAATCATCCAGCATATTCTTGGAACCACGGTAGCAGCCCTGTAATGTAGAACAAAATGATTAAGAATAAAGATTTATTATGAATATAGATTATAGTCAATTTCTAAGCATGATACCCGAGGTGACACTTATGGCACTTCTTGTTATCGTCTTCATTGCAGACTTTTCTACCGCACAGCGTTTTGTCATGCCTAATGGTGATAACAAAACTTCGTCACCACGCGCATGGTTTAATCCTTTGGTTTGTCTCTTGATGACAGCGCATCTTGTCATCAATATCTTCCCTGTCACTGCATCTACGGCATTTGGAGGCATGTATTACACAACTCCTTCGATTGGTGTTGTGAAAACGATTCTTGCCTTGGGTGCATTGATTGTCTTGATTCAAAGTCGTGAATGGATTTCGCGTCCTGACACACAATTCAAGGAAGGAGAGTTCTATATGCTCGTCATTTCAACCCTTTTGGGTATGAATATGATGGTCAGTGCAAACCATTTCTTAATGTTCTTCCTTGGTCTTGAGATGGCATCTGTGCCAATGGCTTGCCTCGTAGGACTTGACAAATACCGCCATCACTCTGCCGAAGCTGCTGCAAAATTCATTTTGACTGCGACCTTCTCAAGTGGTGTGATGCTCTTTGGTATCTCCTTTATCTATGGTGCAATGGGTACGCTCTACTTTGATGACATTGCAGTGAAGATGCAAGCCACACCGCTAACCATTATGGGTATGGTGTTCTTCTTTAGTGGTTTAGGATTTAAGTTGTCTTTAGTTCCTTTCCATTTCTGGACAGCCGACACCTATCAGGGAGCTCCAACAATCGTTACCGGCTATCTTTCGGTAGTCAGCAAAGGTGCTGCAGCCTTCGCACTCTGTGCAATTCTCATGAAGGTGTTTGCTCCGATGGTTGAATACTGGCAATATTTGTTGTTCATTGTTATCGTACTTTCTATCACGATTGCCAACCTCTTTGCACTGCGTCAGCGCGACTTAAAGCGCTTTATGGCGTTCAGTTCTATTTCTCAGGCTGGATATATCGTATTAGCAATTGTCGGTAACACGGCAATGAGCTTCACGGCATTAAGTTTCTATGTACTTATCTATGTTGCAGCAAACATGGCAGTATTCGCTGTCATCAGTAGCGTAGAAGAGCATAATCAGGGGAAGGTGAACATGGACGACTATAATGGTCTCTACAAAACCAACCCTCGTTTGGCTTTCTTGATGACATTGGCCTTATTCTCTTTGGGTGGCATTCCTCCATTTGCAGGTATGTTCAGCAAGTTCTTTGTGTTCATGGCTGCAGTAAAGGGAGCCTCAATCAGTACAACAAGTGGCGCACTTGCTTACGCTGTTGTATTCATTGCATTGATTAATACAGTAATCAGTCTTTACTACTATCTGTTGATTGTAAAAGCAATGTACATCAAACACAACGACAGTCCTTTGCCAGCATTCAAGAGTGCTTCAAGTACAAAGCTTGCATTAGCAATTTGCACCACAGGCATTCTGCTCTTTGGCGTGTGCAGCATGGTTTATGGATGGATTAATAGTGCAGCCATAGCATCATTGTAAGGCTGTTTATAGAATTATAACTGACCAAGAAAGCATGGCAACCCCCTTTGCCATGCTTTTTTCGTGCTTATGTCGTTCACAGAAGTGCTTATTTTCTCTTTTTGCGGTTGTGTCCTATAAAAGTGTGTAAGTTTTACAAAATAGTACTTTCCTTTTCTAATATAACGCTCGTCCTCATATCTGCCAAAGTGATAGATAAACTTCTGTTGAGGTCTATCAGTATATCTAAGTGTAAGTTGATCATTATTTAATACATATATACCTTTTAAAATCTCTATAGAATCTTTGATTGAGTTATAATCATGAAACTCAAAAGTAGAGTCATTTTTGAAAATAATTCGTATATCAGCTGCATGTGGTATTATCCAAATACCTTGTAAATACTTGAATGCTGTAGATTTCTCTGTTTTTATGACTCTTACTTGATTTTTTTGTACAATAAACTTCTTGTTAGGTGCTGATGTACAACTTACGGCGATGAAGCCAATTAAAATTAACATTTTCATTCTCATTTCTAGTATACTCCATGATTAAACAATTCAAGCGGATGCAGAAATCCCGACGCAAGGACATCAAATCTTTTGTCGGGATTTCTTTTAATAAACTTCAATAGGAAGCCGTGTTACTTCAGCTTCTCCACCGTCAGCCCGCCCGGCTCTCCGGGCTGAATCTTAAACTCCACATCCACGAGTTTGCCGTCCGCGA
>ERZ773197.12-NODE-12-length-146664-cov-14.107995_pt1 | contig 146664 bp, 128 predicted proteins | sample MGYA00580999_ERZ773197 | MGnify/ENA primary metagenome ERZ773197 (study PRJEB29015, sample SAMEA2738166) | human oral metagenome | biome: human oral; feature: human-associated habitat; material: saliva | place: China | collected 2185 ...
GTCCGATATATCCCAGCGTAATCGTTGAATACCCACCAGTCAGATATTTATCAATAGTTTCTCCCTTCTTGAGTCTTGCAAGTGCTCCATACTGCCAGTGAATAGGACTGATGTCTGATGGCGTTCCTTTGAGTCTTTCGTGTCTGCACATGAGCGCCTTAAAACAGAGCTGAAGTCTGTCTTCTAAAAGCTCAAAAAACTTCTTTTCATCATGATTTGCGAGAATTGCAACCTGAGGCACATTGAGAGTTACCACTCCTTGATTGAAACGCCCCTCGTATTTGTAGTTTCCTGTTTCATCTTTCCACGGAGAAAGAAAGGCACGGCAGCCCATCGGAGCAAAAACATTTCCCTCCTGAATTTCTCTCATCTTCTTTGCAGAAATATAGTCAGGATACATTCTCTTGGCAGAACATTTCACAGCGATCTGAGTGAGGTAATCATACTTTCCACCTTTGAGTGCATTACATTCATCCAAAACATACACGAGCTTTGGGAAAGCTGGTGTTATATAGATACCTGCTTCGTTTTTGATTCCCTGAATCCTTTGATTCAAAATTTCCTCAATAATCTGAGCTGTTTCCTCCAAGTATTCATCTTTTTCATCTAGCTCTAGGAAAAGCGTTACAAAAGGCGACTGCCCATTGGTCGTCATAAGAGTATTGATCTGATATTGGATGGTCTGTACTCCAGAGGAAAGTTCATCCTTTACTCTCATTTCTACCAGCTTTTGAATCTGTTCATCTGAAAGTTCGGATCAGAATTGTTCTTTATATTTTCTTTCATATTTCTTCTTGGTATTGAAGAGATATTTTCCAAGATGTTTAATATTTACAGACTGACCTCCATACTGAGAAGAGGCTACGGAAGCGATAATCTGCGTCATCACCGTACAGGCTACCTGAAAAGACTTTGGAGTCTCTACAAGCTTATTATTCATCACCGTTCCATTCTCAAACATATCCTTGATATCAATCAGACAGCAGTTGAAAATTGGCTGCACAAAATAATCCATATCATGAAAATGCAAAATCCCCTCATCATGTGCATTTCTAATCTCCTCTGGAAGCAAAACTCTACGCGCAAGATCCTTGGAAACCTCTCCTGCAATGAGATCTCTCTGAGTGGAAGCGATTGCAGAATCTTTATTGGAGTTTTCCTGTCCTACCTCCACATTATCATTTCTGATCAGCGTAAGGATGGAATCATCGGTCGTATTTGCCTTTCTAATCAAAGCTCTCTGATAGCGGTAGATAATATATTTCTTCGCAAGTTCAGCTTTATTAAGCTTGATCAGCTGCATTTCAATAAAATCCTGAATTTCTTCAATCGGAACGGTTCCCTTTTTTGAAGCCTCCAAAGCTCTAATCACCTCTTCAATCACAAGTTCGCTCGCCTGTTCTGCCTCTGGCACTTCTTTATTGGCCTTCTGGATTGCAATATGGATTTTTTCAGGATTATAAGCGACTTCTGAACCGTTTCTCTTGATTACTTTTTGGATGCTCATTTGGATGCTAAAATTAAAGGTATAAAAAAAATCTGACTTTCGCCAACGAACTTTCCCCACAATATCTTGTGTTTATTTTTTTGTTCGACTACAAGATATTGTATTCTAGAAGAAAATCAAGGGAAAAATCAGACTATTTTTTTGGAGAGTGATAACGCTTAGTTAGCAGTTTTTTAACATTTTAAGGGAAAGTAAGCAAGCTTTTCGCTTTTGAGAGCTTAGAAGTTGGTTTTTTATGAGGTGAGAAGCTGTATTTCAGGATCGGATTTTTCTATCATTTTTTTCACATTTTGATCATAAAATGATTACTATTGCCATATTTAGAAAAAGTGAAGGATATACGATCCTCCACCTCTTGTGATACATAATACTAAAGATTCTCCCCAGCAGAAAGCTTATATTTTTTAAGCATCCATCTCTAAAGATGTTGTCTGTACTTATCTTGTTTGATTACTAAATCTATGTCCGCCAGGACCTCACATTCCAGATTGCATTCCACCTCATATCATTCCCCCGTTTGTCCCTGAGGACATTACCGAGCTTGTGAGAGTAAAACTCCCAGCCTCTACACCATTAACTAGATAACGATACTCGCTATTGAGTTTCAAATCAGCAGTAGAAACTACTACAGAGCTCCATACTTTAGTTGGTGTCGCTTCAAGGATAGTATTTCCATTACTATCAACTAATGAGAACTTAGCTCCGGCACTTTGCTGACTAGAAAGTCTGATAAGAACAGAATTCTGACTTCCGTTGCTGACATTCATTGCCATACCATTACTTCCAAAGGCAAGTAAGGTTCCTCCATTCATCGTAAAGGTTTCATCATAGTCAAGTGCTGCATCCCCATCATTCGTTGGACCAAAAACTAGTACCGTTCCTCCATTCATCTCAATAGCCCCATTAGCATCGAGTCCATCAGTACCTGCGTCGATCGTTATTTTCCCACCATTGATTGTCAGAATTCTACCTGATGCAGTCCCATTTCGATGCATCATTCCTTCGGAGGTAGTTGAGGAACTATCAGAGATATTGATCCCATCATCACTAGAAACAATACTGATCTCTCCATCGTTGATCGTAATGACTTCAGATTCTAATCCTTCGTAGGATTTGAGGATATTGAGCGTTCCACCATTGATCGTAAGAGTCTTGTAGGCTTCTGCTCCATCGCTTCCAGCTGAAATACTAACTTCTCCATCATTCATTACGATAGCACCTTTCGTTTCATGATCAGATTTTAATCCATCTCCTCCAGCTACCACATTAATCTTTCCTCCATCAATTGTTAAGCTATCTTTTCCTCTGATACCATCATCAGCGGCTTGAACTTCGATATTTCAGCTCTTAATTGTTAAATCATCTTTTGAAGTAATACCATCATTTCCGTTCGCATTGATTTTTAGGCTTCCCTCTCATTCAATTATGAGATCTTCTTCAGAATAAATAGTTGCGTTCTCCTCTGCATTTTCATCATAAGTACCGTCCGTAAGGGTATTGTTTGTTCCAGAAACAAGTTCGATAGTCACTTTTCCACTCTTAATAAGAATCGCAGATGAATCTTTGGAAGTAATATTTGCACCTGCAAGCTTAAGTCTGATTTCATTTCCTTCTCAAACATCAACGATTAGCTGACCATTGCTGATTGTTCAGTTCAAAGTATAGGTTCCAGCCTTTGTAATGCTAACTGTTTGATTATTTAGACTAATTGTAGAGCTTGTCGCTTCTATACTACTTGTGGTATTTTGTACTGCTAAAGCATTCATAGCCCAACATCATCCTAGAACACCCCCTCCTCCTAGTAGTCAAATAATCAGCATTTTTGATCTTGTTATTTTCATCTTACTCATTGGTTAAAAAATAAAGAGCCCCAACGCTTCTCATCATACTGATGTAAAGCTGAGCATCGGCAGTATAAGGATCAACCTTAAATTTAGCTTAAAAAATAAAAATCTGACCTTTTAATGGCAGATTTTTATACTTTTGATATCCAATATTAGACTATGTTAAGTAATTTAGAGAAACCTTTTCATTATTATTTTTCTCTTGAAGTGCTGAGATAAACTCCACGATTTTTGTTTCTTTACTAAGAATTACTCTGAAAGAAATCTGAATTAAATCTTCTTTTTTCACACCATCACAACTAAGAAATTCAGCCTTTACTCAATACTCTTTAAATATGCTATCAAACACCCCATCTTCAAAGTACTTTGGTGAAATACGAATAGTTAAAAGTTTAGCAACATTCTTGTCTACAAACCAATTAAAACGATACATTAAATAGATCATTACAGACATTACAAGAGTTGCTACTCCTGCAAGGAAATAAAGTTTTGTTCCCATTGCCATCCCGATCGCCATCACGAGGAAAACAAATCCAATGTCTTTTGTCTCCTTCATATTATTTCTAAATCTGATAATTGAAAATGCTCCCATCATCGTAAATGCCTTTGCCACATCAGATCCAACAATGAGCATAATCATTGCAATAATTCCCCCCATTAGAACTAAAGTCTGAACATACCCTTGATTATAATTGCCTCCCTTATGAGTCAATCTATACAAAAAGCCGATCCATAAAGACAAAACAAAAGTCCCAAGAAATATTATCAAGATATCTCCTAAACTATAATTACTCATTGTTATAGATAAACCTTCCTGTATACTTGTAAAAATTGTTGTAACATCCATTCTTTCCTTATATTAAAAGATAAAAATCAGATTCTTTGCTTTTTTTGTATCTTGTGTATCTTTATGAAGAATGAAGATTATACTAATTCAAAACCTCTGCAAGTAAAAATTCTGATTTATGATCATGAATAAGATTTCAAGATACTACCATTTTTATAGGCGGAACAAGTCATTCACTAATCCCCTTTTCAAGAGCATAAGCATACTTACTAAAATTTACCTGTTCAATTCCGCATATCTTCAAAGCCTCCTGAGTCCATAGAGGAAGTTCTCCTTTAACCTTAATTTCCATAATTTCCATTCCATTATCCAAAAGTTGGACATCATTAGATCGATCCAAACTAAGCTGTTTAATTCTATAACTCACTTGCTGATCAAAAGTAATTCTGAGTCCTCCATCTTTTTTATCAACTTTGTACGCTTGTCTTTGATATGAAACCACTACAGATGGTTCTAAAGAATACTTTGGTACTAGAGTTTCAATTTCTTTAATTACTGCATAATCCTCTGGTTTAATTGATCTCGACATTATTCATTCCCTAAGAAGAGTAAATGCCTCATCTGCTGTAAGGACTACCCTTCTCTTGTAATTCATTGCTTCAGTATGTTCTTTGATCTCAACAAACACCTGATCTGAAGTTTGAAGTTTTGGATTTTCTCCGACATATCTTCTCAATCTGAGTTTTTTCCTATGAGGGAGACGCATTTTTTTCTCCCGATAAAAATCTTTTTCTGGAGAATCATAATAAAGACTCATCAACTGATACTTTCCTTTATCTCCATATTCATCAGCCTTGAGATACAGATCAATTAAAGAAAGAAAATCTTGCTTCTGTTTTTTACTTAAAAGGAATTTAATTTCTTTCCTTTCAAATGAAGTAAGCGGTTTTTTAGTCATCTTAATAATCGTTAGAAAGTAAAGTGATTGCACTATATTTATTAACCTTAAATTTAACTTAAAACAACTATCAAAAAAACAAAATGGACTTATAAGAAAATAAAAAAGGACCATAAAAGTCCCCACATTGAAAGCATGAAATATCCCAAAAGCATAGTAAAAATAAACTAGCCAAAAAAATATTGTAAACTAGCACTTTCTCAAAAAAGCTTCAAAAGCCTGATTCACAGTTTTCTTTTGCTCTACAATAGCAATAATCATCTCCAAGAGTGGAAGATTGAAAGAATGTTGATCCAGAAAAGCTGAAATCGTTTCTACCATATACAGCCCCTCTGCAACCATATTCATGAGTCCACCAGTAATTTCTGCTTTTGTATGCCCTTGTGCCAATAAACGCCCAGCATTTCGGTTTCTACTTAGAGCACTTGAACACGTTACATAAATATCTCAAATTCCTGCATAACTCCTAAAGGTCTGCAAATCTGCTCCTAAAAAAGTTCCAATTTCTCAAACCTCCTGAATTCCTTTAGTAAGGAGCAAAGCCTTGGTATTAACTCCATACCCGAGCCCATCTGAAACCCCACAAGCAAGCGCTATAAGATTTTTAAAAGCTCACATCAACTGAACTCACACTACATCAGTGCTCTCTGAACATTTGAATCGCTCATTTTGAAATAACTTTTTAACTTGGTGAGTAAGTTGTTCCTGCTCCGAAGCCAAAATAACTCCTGTTGGAATCTGTCTTACCACCTCTTCAGCATGAGAAGCTCCTGAAAGTACAACAAAAGGAACCTTTCATAAAGTTTGAATAATCCAGGAAGAAAGAGGAGAAAAATCTGAAGCATTCCAGCCTTTTGAAGCCAAAACAATAGTCTGCCCCTGATAATAGGGTTTTAAACTTTGTAAACAAGATTTAACTGCGACTGACGGAACTGCAATAACTAACACTTCATCCCCTTGAAGAAGATTTTGTAAATCTATAGAACAGGTTAGTTCATGATGCAACTGAACTCAAGGTAAATAATTGACATTCTCGTGACGAGTATTAATCAATTCTGCATCTTCTTGAAAAAGTGAGAATAATATTGTAGGATTCCCATTCTGAATAAGCGTTTGAGCAAGTGCCGTTCATCGACTTCCTGCACCAAAAACTACACACTGCATGATACAACTTATATACGACATAAAACTAACTCTTCATTCGTTGGATTTCTATTGATTTTCCTCTTTGTAGAAGCCAAAGCATCCTCTTCTCTCTCTTCAAAAAATAGGCTTGATCTGTAGCAAAAATAGAAACAGCATACTCAGATTTTTTAGCCTGTGAAGTCAGACTGCAAAAGATCTGTTCAAGCTTAGCTAAACGATGAAATCTAATCTTCTTGAAATTGAAAAATTTTGCAATTGCTTTCTCCACATTAAAATAGAGATAATTCAGTGGAATCACGGTATCTACACGAGCATCTTTGAAATAACGGAGTTCATGTTTCAACAAGGTATTTGTGAGAAGACTTTTTCGTGAAAGTCTTGTCAAAAGTGGATTTAGGATTCCGCATTCCTTAGCCCAAAACTGAAAAGGGAAAACAAAAGCTTTGGTAGATCTTTGAACAGAACTAGGAGAGAAAGAACAAGCAAGGTGAGAGATGAGTTCTTGAGCTCACTGTAAATCAGCAAATTCTCAGAGAAGACCAAGCTTTCCAACAAGAGAATAAGGAAAAACCTCTTGCAAAAGATAGGTTTGAAAAAGAGGTAAAATCTGACTTTTTTGCTTTTGTTGCAAAAAATAAAGTTCATAAACAGGAGGAAGTATAATAGTATCAACATTTTCAGCCTGAAGCCACTGAATTCCTTTCTCTACCGCTTGTAACGAGTTTGAAAAACTTTTATCTCCATAGGGAGCATGCAAGCTATCGTAATAAATGATATACTCATGATCATAACGAGTCAAGAAACCAAACAAGGCCAATGTTTCCATTCCACTTGAAATAATCCCTATTTTCATCACTGTGCGATAGGAAATAAAGTCAAATATACCGTAAACTGCTTAATAAAAGTATCCATTGTCTCAGCAGACAAAAGCTTAGTAATCACCTCCTGCTTTGATTTCAGTTCAGTAAGCGATTTTTTCATAGAAGAGGTCATTTCTTGTGACTGTTCTATCTGATTTCTAACCTCCTGAAGTTTTTTTTGTTTCTCCAATAAAGTAGGCCCCAAAAATCCTTTACTTTTACTGAGAAGCTCCGCCTCAAACTCATTTACTGCTGTCTGAATCATTCTTCTCTTTGCAAAAAGCTTTAAAAACTGAGATTTTTTACTTTCATAGAGTGAATTTCGATAACCAACATCATCTCAACGATTAAGATTAGACTGGATCTGGAGCATAGTTTGATATTCAGCTTTCAAATGCCTGTTCAAGATAGAAAGATAATCCTGACATTTTAAAGTTTCTGGCTCCTGAAGAAGATAAACTCTTACTGCATTTTCACTTACTTTACAAGAAAGTTTTCTTTGAAAATCAGAGATTTGCTGTGCAAAGACTCCTCACGGGACAAACAATCAACAGAATATAAAGAATAAAATATAAGATTTTTTCATAAGAATTATAATAGGAAATAAGAATTTTAATTCAGATTTTAAGCTTGTAATCTAGGAATAGTAAGTTATCATTCAATAGATAAATCTACAATTATACCAAAGAAAGTAACTCTTGCTTGACAACTAACCAATAATAATTATCTGGATATTTTCAAGTCTTGATAGCATACTCCAGATCAATCAATGCCTTGAAAAAATGAACAATAAAGTTCTGATGCTCCAAAAGTTGTGGAAGCATTTTCAGATTTTTATTAACAACAAAGGGATGAAGCTTCGTTTGAGCAATAATTTCTTTTGCAGAAGTAATCCCCTGCTGATGAAAATCAATCAAGGTTAAATATATTTTCAATCCCCAGGTCAAAAGCCCCTGTACTTCATTCCAAGATTTCCCATCACTTTGCATTTTTGCAAGACTCTGAACTGCAAGTTTCGGATCAGAAAAAAGCTGATCAAAAATCACAAAAGCATCTCCTTCTACCATTCCAAAACAGTATTCATCAATGAGTTCCTTGGAAATAGAAGTCACTCACTGTGGGATTCAGAATTTTAATTTTTCTGTTTCATTTGCAAGGCGATAGAGATCATTTCAAACCTTCAATAAAAAATAACTCACAACATCATCAGCAAGCTGTAAAGGTTGAAGTTGCTGTACTACAAAGGCCTTAAGCTGTGCTTCTTTATATGGTTCAAAGACTTTAAGCTGAACATGTTCCGAGAACCACTTAAAAGGCTTTGTTCTCTTGTCTGGCTTATTGGAAAGAAGAATCACTACCGTATCAGGAGAAAGAAACTGAGCATTTTGCTGAAAATCTTCAAAAAATTTTTCTATTTTATCAGCAGAAAGTGCATTTTCATCAGAAGAATCCTTAGGTATCCCCTCTAAAATGATCAGTTTCTTGGAGACAAAAAGCCCACCTGCATACAAAGCCTGTTTAATTTGTGCAAGATCCCAATTCTGATGAGAAAAGTGAAATAAGGTATCTTGTCCATATTTCTCCAAAAAATTAAGTTTCCATCTCTGAAGCTCCTGCCTCAAAGCATAGGTATTCTCTCCATAAAACAGAAAAACTGATGAAAGCATAAGGTTGATACTAAACTAATAGTAAAGTTTTTATAACCCCAGTATAGAAAAGCTGAGTGAAAAATCAAGTAAGGCTAAGAAAACAATCAGCAAAATTTAGAAACGATCATTTTCCCATTTAGGAGCAAACGGAGGATTACAATAGCGATAACTCTTTGGTAACGCATCAATTTGAGCTATAATGGATTCTGAAAGATGAAGATTTTTCGCATTAAAATTTACCTGCAATCTCGCAAAGGAAGAAGCCTTGGGAATCACAACAGCATTTTTTGCAAGCAAATAAGCTATACAAAGCTGAGAAACGGAGATTCACAACTGATCGGCAAGATCAAAAAGTGCTTTTTGCTTAAAAAGGTTTCACTGTCAAAAAGGAGAATAAGCAGTCAAAATCAGATTTTTCTCTTTTGCAAAAGATTCTAATGCTGGAGCATTCAGGCAAGCATGCCATTCAATCTGATCGGTATAAATTTCATCGCCAAAACGAGTATACAACTTTTGAAGCTGAGAAAGAGGAAAGTTAGCTACTCAAACCTGCCTGATCTTCCCTTCTTTTTTGAGTTGAAGTAAAGTTTCAAAAGCCTGAGCATCATTATCAGGTGTCGTTGGTCGATGAAGCAAAACTAAATCAAGATAATCCGTTTTTAGTGCTTTTAAAGAGGATTCAAATCTAGAAGTCAACTGAGTATAAGCAAAATCTGAGGAAGAAAATTGGTGTGCTTGATGATTTGGGACATAATCAAACCAAACTTTACTCGTAATCCACAGTTGATCTCTTGGAACACACGCTTGTTGTAAAGCTGTTCAGAGCTCGGTTTCATTTCCATAAATCCATGCAGTATCAAAATGACGATAACCAATTTCTAAAGCTTCAGGAACAGCTTGCAGAAGCCTGTCTCAAAGTAACCTCCACGTTCCCAATCAAAGCTGAGGAATCTTCTGCATCCATTAAAAGGAAAGACATAAAGCAAATTTTGAATGATATGGACCTAAAACTGATCTATCGTAAACAAGTTAATCAAAAGCTGATTGTAAAGCCACTTTTTATCTGGAGAAAGCTCCGGCTTTACCATATCACGAATAATCGTAATGAAAGGCTTCTGATATTTCTTTTTCCCATATTTCTTGAAAATACCATCAATCACTCCAGAAACTTTAGCTAATTGTTCCTTATCTGCATCAGTTGGCTGATAAGTTTCTACCTTTGGGATTGATTTAGGTTCTGGGGTAATACCGGTAAGCTTAATATACTCTTCTCTATTTAATACAACAAAAGCGTCCATAACTCTGGCTCTTGAACCCCTATCAAGTGTTTTTCATTCATACACCATTGCCGTACTCGCTCCAGCATCTAGAGAAAGTGCATTCCAGCATCAAAACTGTTCTTTGAGATAAGCAGGAAGATTAGGAATACTACTAGATCCAACAACCCCCATATAAACCGTAGTTCCATCTTGAGTAGAACAAATAAAATTTCTATTTGAACTTCCTGTCATTTTCTTATCAATATAAGAATTGTAGGTATGAACGACATCCTCTCCATCTAGCAGAAGAACTGGAAAATTTCAAATTCAGAAATAAATCTGATCTAATTTATCCTGATTGGTATTACTCCAAAGTCCAACATCCTGCTCTCCAGAATTTTTCTGAACAAAAAAAGGATTCCCTTGCTGATCAAAAGAAAAAATCATCCTAATACTGGTATCTCACCAGAATCTACTCCAATCTTTCCCATTTCCCATAAATACTCTTTCTGAAATAGTATGCGTCACCCTTTTCCCATCAATTTTACAACTCGAATAATCATCAGGACAAAAAAATGCAGCATTAATCGCAGTATCTCCTCAAACCTTTTTTGCCAACTCCTCAGTAGTCGCACCACCATCACTTGCAGGAGAAGCAACAACAAAATGTTCTCCATCAAGAACGACCTTAATCACTCTAATAGGCCTTCCTCCCCTCTTCTCTATCAGAAGCTCTTTATATGCAAAACTTGAATTTAAAAGAAAGAAAACTCAAAATAAGAAAAAAAATCAGAATGCTTTTTGTCGTTTCATACTACTCTTTATAAACAAAAAATAAAATTCAAGAAAAAAGTGTAGTGACTTGCTCCTTTTTTTCAAGAGCGAATTATTTGCTTACCCTAAGATTTCTCAATCTAAACAAAAAACCTGACACTTCCGTCAGATTTTCTTATTCTTTAGATGAACTATAATTTTCCTAGAAGATCTCAAAGTTTTTCTTCTTGATCAGCTTTAACTTCCTTCGCCATCTGTTCTCTACCCATAGTATCTCTCACAGCATTTCGTTTCTTGAGCCTCATCTCTCTTTCTGAATCTATCGCTCACTGTTCTGATTCATCTTCTTTCTTAAGAATCTGAAGGTTCATCTGCTCCTCTATATAAATTTCATAAAGCCTCAACATTTGAAAAGACCACAGTTCAGAAACTGTTTTCACAACACTCTGATCTCCACTTTTCACAGCAATATAAAGTTCGTAAGCTGAGTTTTTATCATCAAATTTCAGTTCATAATCACTAGAAAAAGAGCCTGTAACTAACTTCTCAAGCAAATTCCAATCAAAATCATTCCCTAATTCATCAGGAGTCAAAAAAGGCACGAAATCAAACTTTGTTAAATACTCTTTATACCATAATTGATCTTCAATATCTCACTGAATAGGTCAGTAAAGATTCTCATACTTTTCTACAATCTCTTTTTTCTCATCCTTTTCTCTCATCTCGTCAATGAAAGATTGAAAATTGAATAACATTTTTTGTAAAAACAAAAGGTAAAAAGCTGATTCTTATATAAAATTTACTTTCTTATAGTAAAATAATACAAGAATGCAAGAAGAAATCGCAAAATAAACCCGTCACATAATCCTCCTCATTTTCGATAAAAGAAAGAATCCTCTTGATATATCTTTGCTGATAATTAGAGTAAAGCAACCTTTATTCTCATAAAGAACATATGTATTCTACTGACAGTGAACTTATCTTGGGCTTTCAACAAGGAAAATATACTAACTTTGAATTTCTTTACGAGCAAAATTTCCAAAAAGTTTATCGTTATCTGATTTTTAAAACTAATGGGAATAAAAATCTAGCTCAAGATTTATGTTCAGAAGCCTTTCTTGCAGGATTTGAAGCACTAGGAAGCATTAAAGTTGATGAAAGAACCAACTTTTGAGCACGAATGATCAGTATTGCTCATCATAAACGAGTTGATTATCTAAGAGCCAATCATGAAGCAGAACTTTCACTTGATGAGAACCTTCTTCCAGCCAAAGAAAATCAGATTTTAGAGATATTAGAAATAGACGCAAAAACAAAAGAAATTTTCACCTTTCTAGATACCCTTGGAAGTGAAAAAAGAGAGATCATTACCCTGAGACTTCGAGATGAATTAAGCTATAATGAAATTGCTTCTCTCCTAGGAAAATCAGAAGAAGCCTGCAGACAGCTCTTTTCTAGAACAATGAAAACACTCTGTGAACATTTCTGAAAATAGTAAAAATCTGAATTTATATCTTATACCCTCTTTTAATGAAAGTAAGTGAACTCCTACAAGAGCATCCTGAACTTAACAGTGAAAAATCACAGCTAGAACAGTTCATAAAAACGTTCAAATCCCCAAAAGTAAAAAGTGATAAAGATTTTTCTCATAACCTCAAACAGCAAATAAAAGAGAAAATCCATGAAAAAAAAGCTGAAAATCCAAAATACTTAGCTTTTTATCTCCATAATTTTAGATTTTATTTCACAGGATTTAGTGTAGCTTTAGGCTGTTTTATGATCCTCTTCGTTTTGGGATTCTTCTCCTTCAACAAAACACCTCAACTCTTACATAATCCCAAAACGCTTTCCTACAAAGAATCCGAAGCTTTTTGATCGCTACCAAAACATCAGATCAAACAATTTGCATCGACTTCACTTTTAGCAACAAGTCTTGTATCAGAAGGATCAAAACCAGATCCTTTATCCCTTTTAGAAACTGTTGATCAAACAGAAATCCCAGCACTAAATACGGAAAATGTACGTTTCTATATTTGAGAAAAACAAATTCCGAAACTCAACGGAGAATATTTTATAGCAAAAACGAATACTGGAACTACAATAGCACTCAACTGAATTGTAAAGACACTCCGTATTCCGAATTTTTCGCTTAATAAGCTTGCAAAAAGCCAGGTTAACGCGATCCAGTTTACAGATAATAACAAAGAATATGAGTTCTCGCTTGATCTAAAAAATAATACTTTCTCAGCTGAATTTATACAAAATGAAAATACCCATGAAACGACAATAAAATCTGAATCTCTTTCTGAAAGAGAAATCAAAAAACTAATCAAAAAACAGCTTTCAACCTTTTGACTTTCACTTGAATATTATTGAGATCCTCGTTTTGAAAAAAATGAAGATGAGCCACAGAAAGTAGATATTTTCTATCCAAAAATAATTGATAAAAAAGAAGTTTGGAACCCAGAAACCCAGCAACAAGAAGAGATGCGTGTCACCTTTGATATTTCTTCAAAAAAAATCCTTAGCCTCTATAACTTTAAATTTCAATCTTACGATCTATCAGAATACCCTATTTCACGAGAAAAGACTCAACTACTTGCTGAGATTGAAACACTAGGAAACATTGACACTTCAAAACAAGGAAAAAAGACTACTATCCCTATGAAAAAATGAAAACTCGTTTATCTCCAGCAAGAGGATTTCCTCATACCAGGACTCATGTTTGAGCCAAAAACTACCGGGAACGAAGGGACGCTCTTTATTTCCCTGTACTAAACTTTTTCTCCAAAAAATTGACAAAACCTTTTCTAAAAACTATACTTAGAAAGGGTTTATTTTTTAATTAAAAAATATGGATAACTTTGAAATACCAAGAGAACAACAAAAGGTAAAAGAAGTTAAAAAACTGAGCGATGGGACAATTCAAATTCCCTACAGTAAGGAAACAACAATGTGAACAGTTGAGTTTGATCTCAGAATCAAAAAAGAAAAAGATGGAAGTGTACGAATAGAAAATAAAACTCCTATTACTGAAAAAAATAAAGGATATATTCGTAGTAAAGAAAAATACTACCTGAATACTTCTGACTCAAAAGCATTTGCACAATCACTCTGAAAAGCTCTTGATAATTACGTAGGGACGGGAAGACCCTCACTTAGCCAAGAAAAATGGGAAAAGGCATATCAATTACTCGGTTTTAGTAAAAAACTTATTATAGAAAAAAGCAAGAAAGAACAAGAAACCCTGATGAAAGAAATTTGAGCCCTCCAAAAAGACAAGGATCTAGAACGAGATGCAAAATCTAAAACGTTAAAATTTGAATATCATATTGGCTATTGAGCAAATGAAAAAGTTATTTATGCGAGTCTTCATGAAACTAAAAAAGGAGAAGTTTCCTTTAAAATGGAAGCGTGATTTTTATTCACACTTGCAAAACTAACTTCGATTGAAACAACCTTTAAAAAAACAGAATTAAAAACCTGACTTCCTAATTTTATAGAACAAACTTTTAGAAAGGGAATCATTTACAAAAAATTACTCTGAAGTAATGAAAACTATATTGCAAAAGATGAAACAAGAAATAATGCAATAAAAAAGGCAAAAAAAGCAGCAGCAACTTTTGAAATGCTGACAAAATAAGCTCTTACTCAGTTTTCTTTTTCCCTTCAATAAAGGCAAATATCTGCTTTTTAAGCTTAATTGCCTTTTTTCTTTTTGCAATAAATCCAATCCAAACAGCCGCTCTTCCATCTGAATCATAATGAAAATCTATTTTATATCTTGATCCGATATAACTTTTGTAATAAGATACCTGGGCAGCTGACCTCATTGGCAATAATTTATTCAAAAATTTTTCAAATTCATCTATGAACTCATCAAAAGACAAAGAAAAAACCTTTGGTTCATAAAGTAAAGTAAGAGAATGCTTTGCATAATGATCAATATCCAGGTCAACTTTTACAATAGGATTTGCCCAAATTTGATGATTTGGAATAATATAAAATTTACCAGTATGTTCTCCAAAATCATTCTTCCCTGATATCCCAGTATAAAGACCTTTAATATACAAAATCTCTCCCTGTAATCTATCTCCTCCGACTCTTACTGTATCTCCAACACTATAGTTTCTCACCAGCATAAAATAAGTAAAAAAAGATACCGTAAATGTCTGAAACGTAAGTAAAATAGCTCAAATCCCTACCGCGAATACCGTTCAAACTGTTTTATCTTTAGTAAGCAAATAAGTAAAAAGCAGAATCACAAGAAGAACAATCCCAAAAATATTCATATACTGTACCTTCTTGTAATAATCGATATGATAATGAGTATTATCTAAATTTGCATCTCCTTCATAAGGAAGGATATATTTTTTTTTGAGTTTTATTTTGATAAGGCGAGAAATAATAGACCAAATCAGAATAATAGCAAAAATCACAAAAAGAAAAGGCTGCTCATGAATAAATGTTGTAAAACTCGTCCATGCAAAATTAAAAGAATACTGAAGTTGCTCTAACATAGTCACCTCAAAAATCTAAAAAGGATTGTTCTTATACTGAAAATACCTACGAATAACAAGAGGAAAATAAGAAAGAAAAATCTGATTTTTTTGACTTTTTTATAAAAGGAGAGTATACTTATTTTAGATTATTTATTAGTTAATATTCTCCATGGAAAATTTTGAAAAGAAAGATATTCTTCAACAAAAAAAAGATGACGATACCATTTCAGTCATTAAACAGCAAGAGGCAAATGAGGTATTAAAAACAAACTCTACTATCATAGCAGAAAAAATTGAAGATAAAATTTTTGAATTATCAGATAGTGAAAAAGAAAAACTCAAAACGTATTGTTTGAACGACCTAAAAAAGGTTTCAATAGTCCAATTCAATTCGCTTTACAACAAGCTTATACACCAGATTCCAACAAGAATTCAAATTCCTCCTTCAGAAGTTATAAAACCAAATGAAATAAACACTAAGAATCAACAAGAACAATATCATGCACCAGAAAAAATTGCTGCTCCAAAAACAAACATTTCATCATTCTTTCAAACTACCTTATCTACTGAAGAACAAAAGATTTATGGAGAAATCTATATTTACCATGTACTGTCCAGTAAAACTCCCCTTTTAGAAAAAACCCCGATGATCTGGAAACTTCAAGGAACCTTTCTTAAAATAAAAAATGAGTATTTAAGAACAAAATATCCTCCAACTCGTGCTATGAGAAATTTCAATCCATGAAATCTCAAAACAAATGGAGACGCTGGAAAAGATAAAGGGAATTATGCAATTTTCTCTTGCTTAGAAAAGGGCTGGGAAGCATTGATGAACTCTATTGAAAACCGAAAAAAAGGGAAAAGTAAAATCTATAGCCCAAATTTTTCACTCGTACAATTTTTCACAAAATATGCTAGCCCAGCAGGGGCAGTAGCTTATGCAAATAAAGCAGCAACCATCGTAAATCAAATAACTGGATTAAATGTTACTCCTAACAAAACCCCCATTAAAAGCATCCCTACAAAAGCCCTTGCTGCTGCAATTGCAGAAAAGGAAGATGGAAACTGTTATAGGGCACTAAAAAACGAAGGGTTCATTAAATAATTTGATTACTCCTCAGAAGACTTTTCATTTCTAAGTTTCATAAGTGGAAACATTACCACATCTCTGAGGTTGTCCTGCTCGGTCAGAATTGCCAAAATTCTCTCCAATCCCATTCCGAAACCTGACTGAGGAGGCATTCCATATTCCATTGCCTCTACGAAAGCATCATCTCCACTGGTCGCTTCATCATCGCCTTTTTCTGCTGCTTCAGCTTGTTTGTCAAAGTTTGCCTGTTGTATCAATGGATCTACAAGTTCAGAATACGCCTTACAGATTTCCCAACCATTTACAAGGAGCTGGAACTGTTCTACAATATTTACATCAGCATCAGAAATTCTCGCTAAAGGCTGCATAATCACTGGGTAATTATAGATGAAAGCTGGTCCTACGATCTTTGGTCTAAGTACTTTTTTGAATAAGTAATCAATCAAGGTCGGAGTTCCCATCTCGTCCATTCCTTCAAATTCAATACCTTTTGCACGGATATCAGCTCTTAACTGGTCTGCATGATCAGTATCATATTTAGTAATATCAATTCCTGAAGCATCAAGAATCCCTTTTGTATAATCTATTCTCTCTCGTGGAGTTGTAAAATCAACCGTTTTCTCTATTCAGTCTTTATCTTTTACTTTAAGTTGCTTAGAAAGTCCAAGTTCAGCAAAGAGATAATCAAACATTTCCTCGGTAAAACGCATATTATCCTCATAGTTCCAATAGACCGCATAATGCTCCACCTGCGTAAACTCCTGCAAATGCGAAGGATCAGACCCCTCATTTCTAAAATCCTGCCCAATCTCAAACACCTTTTCAAATCTTCCAACGGTCGCCTTTTTGAGTGAGGTTTCAAAAGCGATTCTGAGATAGACATCGGTATCGTAGTCATTATGATGGGTGATAAACGGTCTTGCTGCCGCACCAGAAGCCGCATTATCCAAAATCGGAGTCTGAATCTCAATAAAGTTATGCTTACGATAAAAATCCCTCAAAGTCTGATAAAACTTGGACTTAAAGAGGAATCTCGCATAGGTTTCAGGATTCATCGTCATATCAAGATATCTTTTTCTGTACAAATCCTCCTGATCGCTCAAGCCGTGGAATTTTTCAGGCAAAGGTCTAATCGCCTTGGAAAGAAATTTGAAAGTTGAAACGAAAATTGTGAGTTCTCCTTTGTGAGTTTTGAAGACTTCTCCTTCTACTCCAATGAAATCTCCGAGATCCACCATCTTTTCCATGAATTTGTAAGCCGTCATCATTCAGGTTTCGCTCTCTGGAAAGTCTAAACTCTCAACGGCAATATCTTCCATACTCCCATCAGCTTTTTTTTCTGTTTTGACAATCTTACACTGATCTCTATGAAACATCAGCTGAATTTGCTCGGTGCTATCAAGAATTTTTGCAAAAGCAAGCTTCCCATGCGAACGATAGAGCATCACTCTTCCAGCAGTTTTGACCTGCACTTCTGGAGCTTCAATAATCGCCTCAATCTCGCGGAGTGGCTGATTTTCATAGGCAGTGATAATATCCTTGATAAGATGGGTTTTGTGAAAAGATTGAGCATAAGGGTGAATTCCCATCGCCTGAATTTTCTGAGTTTTCTGTATTCTCACCTCTCTTTCGCTTAATTGTTGCTGTGCCATTTACAATTATAAAGGAAAAAATAAAAATTTGATTTATGATAGGAATCCTGCTTTGAATTGCAAGAACATTCTTATCTAGTGTCAAAAGATTTGTAAGATAAAAAAAGTTCAATAATATTAAGTTAAAGTTTTACTTCCATCTTGCATTTTCAAAAGAAATTGATTGTATTAGGCGCTAATTTTTTATTCATAGTAACAAACCATGAATACTATACTTGAAAATTTTAGAAAAAAACTTCAGGAAGGTTTTTTTTTGATTTTGGATTAAACAATGGAGGGCTATAATTCTCATTTTGATCCTTATTATTCTCATTTGATCCTACTCAGCCTACCGTATTCCTAAAGAATCCTTTCCAGAAATCATCCTCGGTATGGTTACGATTACAACCCTCTATCCTTGAGGGAATCCAGAAGATATTGATACCCTCATTACCAAAAAAATTGAAAATCAGATTTCTTCAATTGAAGGGATTAACCGTATTGATTCAACCTCTACAAACAACTTTTCTACCATTGTAGTAACTCTAGAAAACAGAGTAGATGCAAACACAATCTCTAATAAAATTCAAAACACTCTTCAGAACTCACCCCTTCCAACTGATGAAAAAGACCCCATGATCAGCCAAATCGATATGAAGACAATCGGAAGGACAATGTTTTCCCTAGCTTTGTACGCAAAAGACCCACATTATAGCAAAGAATACCTGATAGAAAAAGCCTTCCAACTAAAGAAATTCTTAGAAAATGTTAGAGATATTGATACGATTAATATATGCCTATGCAGATTCCTACCCTTTCCCAGAAGGCATCAGCTATGCTAAATGAAGAGAATAAACAGAAAAATGCAGACCTCATTATCTCCCTACTTTCCTCTATTGTTTTTGCATTCATTATGATCTTCGGAATTTTAGTTTTACAATTCAATAGCTATACTCAGCCTTTAATTATTTCCTATAGCTTACTTATGGGATTTATCGGAGCAAGTTTTTAAATGCTCATCACCTGGAGTTCCTACTCTATGATGTTCTTGATTGGATTCATAGCCCTTACGGGAATTATCGTAAATAATGCAATTATTCTAATTGACTCTGCAAACGAGAATATGAGTCGCGGTTACTCTCGCTCTGAGGCCATCAAAGAAGGTGCGAAATCAAGGATCAAACCCATTCTGAACACTCCCCTGACAACCGTAATTGGAATGATTACCCTGCTTACTAACGGAATGTTTGTCCCTCTTGCCTATACGATCATGTTTGGACTCTCCTTTGGAACCGTAGTAACTCTTTTTGCAATCCCTGTCCTTTATCAAGGAGAAAATAAAATCAGACTTCTAATCAAAAGAATACTGTTCGAACCAGCCTTAACTCTTATCGTCCTCAGCAGCAGTATCTGAATTATTTACCTTCTCTGTACAATGTTTTGATATTCAATCTTCTCAACTCGCCATTGAACAAGTGCAATGATGGCATTATTCTGTAGTATGATTATCTTGCTTATCGTTTTCGAATTTTCAAGAAATAGCATGTGAAGACCATAACGACGACAAGGACTCCTCAATCTAAAAATGACGACAAGCAAAAATATCTCCTTTTCAAAAAAACAAATCCTAAAAAGAATGCTTATTAAGTTTTGATTATTCCTAGCACCGCTATTTATGCGTGGAATCGTTACTTTGATCATCAAACTCTTAGGAGCTTCCGAAGTAACTACTCTACTAGCTACTAAAGTAAGTATTGGAACCTGATACCTTTTCTATATCACGGGGAATCTCTACTGCTTTTGGACAAGCGAAGAGGATCAATTCCTTCACGACAAGATTAGCGGAATCGTAATTATTGATGCCGATCGTCCAGAAAAAAACTAAGATCTTTTATGAACTAGAAACAAAAATCTGGTTTTTCAACTCCTTTCTCAACGCTTTAAAATGAGGACAATACTTTGCTACAAGCTCCCAAAAAGCTGAACTATGATTTTTTTCCTTAAGATGACAAACCTCATGTACAATCACATACTGAATCAATTTAGTGGGTAAATGAACTAACGAAAGATTCAGCATAATACGATTATCATAAGTGCAAGAGCCTCGTTTTGATCTTACCTTTCTAATCGTCAAAGGAACCTGATGAAATCAAAGCTTTTCAGAAAAGTCTTGTAGAATAGGAGAAGCATAGTCAAAAAGCTCTTGCTGAAAAAAGAGATCTCGCTCTTTTTTTGAATCAAAATGAATCTGCTCTCCCAAAGGAATTCTCTCTCCGAATAACAAAACTCACTCAGAAGAAAAAATCTGATTTTTTGCCTTATTGTTAAGTTTTTGCTGAAGTTTCATTCACAGAAGCTGCATCTTTGCTAGAAAGTTCTCGTCATTTTTTAGTGCATAAGGAATAACAAGTTTCACTTCTTCAGATACTTCCTTTGCATAAGCATTACGAAGGCCCTTTTTATAGACAATTTGCATACCAAGCATTAAGATAAAATAATAGAAATTTAATACTGATCAAAATAAGAGAGTTACCTTCTGAGATCAGATCTAAAAAAAAGCTCCCTAAACGTAATTTTTTACGTCCCTATCCATCTGTTTTTTGATATCTTTCTCTTTGAGAATCTGTTTTTTTTCTACTTTCCTATACAGCTTACCAAGTCAAAGTTTAACTTTAATAAACCCTCCTCTCGCAATAAAAACCTCTAATGCCAGCAAAACTATTCATGGCTTATCCAAGGCTGCAGAAATCCTTGCAATTTCTTTTTTATTCAAAAGAAGCTTCCTCTTTACTTTCGGCTGATAATGAGGAACCAAAATCGGAGAAGTTTTTTCATATAAAGGAATATCCATATTATAGAGCCAGCATTCACGATTATCAATCCTCACCACAGCATCTTGAATATTGATATGTGAGGTCTTGATAGCTTTTACTTCATGACCTTTAAGCACAATTCAGGCTTCATAGGTCTTATCTATCTGATAATCAAAATATGCTCTCTTATTTTTAGTAATAAGTTTCATCTTCGTAAACAGAATAAATTCCAATCCATCATACAGAAATGCACGAAGAAATCAAAAAGAAAAACTGATCTTGTATTTCTCATTCCAATCCATAAGTTCAAATTAGATTTTTTATCTTTAAACTAATCAAATGAGCAATAAACATTTAGAAATTTCAGAACAAACTTATAATAACTTTAGCAAACTCAAGAAGACCATTGAAGAAATGGCAGGAGAAACAGTAACAGAAGATGAAGTGGTGGATTTTATGATTAGAAGTTTGATGAGTTCTGTAGAGTTACCTGAAGAAGAGGAAGCTTGCTGTTGTTGTCATTGACATGAAGACGAGGATCATCATTGCCACTGTGATCACCATTAATTTTATCACGAATAGCATTATGGAAACTTCTAAAAAAATGATTTTGACTTTGAGAATGTGTTCCAAAGATTTTGCGAGACTAATGAAAGGAGAAATTACTTCCGAACAAAGAGAAATCAAACCTTTCCGAACTAGCAGACTTCTAGAAGCACAAGGGACTTTTAAGCAATTTGAAGAACTTCGCATCAAAAATGGCTATAAAGCAGACGCTCCACTTGCAATTTACGAGTTTTGAGGAATTAAAAAAGTGAAAAATCAGAAAGGAGAAGAGGTCTTTGAAATTCGCTTTGGCAAACTCAAGTCTGTAGAACATTACGATAAAACGATATAAACATTAAGTACTCTACTTAATAGGAAAAAATTAAAAAAAATCTGATCGCAAAGGAGCTTTCAGTTTTTTTTATTCTTCTTGATACCATCTAGAAAGCGTTTGATATTGCTCATCTCGACTAAAATACTTTTTTGGGAGCTGAGAAATCTCTCCCCTATAAAGTTCTAATCCCGCCTGCACAAGAGCTTTTTGATCATGAGAAGGAATAAACTTTACCACCCCTCAAACAACCTCTGGAAGCGAGGCTACACGAGTAGTAATAAGCGGAGTTCCTATCGCTAACGTTTCCGTATGGACAGACCCAAACCCTTCTGAAAGTGAAGGAGCAACTACTACTTGAACATTTGCAACTAAAGCTCTCAGCTCCTCTTTAGGCAATCCATTTCGGATTTTTACCCTTCCACGAGCTGATTTTGGCAAATGAGAGAGTAAAGTCTGAATTTTCTTTTTGATAACTGCTTCTCTTTGAGCTGGAATAAAATTAAAAATAAGCTGAATTTTTTCATCAATATTCAAAAGACCAGGAATTGCCTCTACTAAATCATCAATCCCTTTTGAAATCCCCGTGTGCCCAAAATAGAGGACATTCCATTTATTTTCTAGCCCAAATTTTTTGGTAACCTTCTGCGTTTCTACTCGTGAAACCCTATCTCTATTCCAAAAATCATAATCTACACCATTATAGGCGAGAAAAAGCTTCTCATCAGAAATTCCATAGACTAACCTCAAGGAGTTTAAGGTATAAAGCGATACACAATGATATTTACTAAAAGGTAACTGAAAAATAAACCATTCAAAAAAACGATACAACCAAGCTATTTTCCAAGTTTTATAACGATTTCGAAGCTTTCAAAAAATTTCATGCACCGTAATCAAAACCGGTTTATGAAAAAAAAGTCCAAGCAAACTCGCAGGAATCGCTCATCAATAAGTACTTGTATGAATCTTTACTATTTCAGGGAAAGTTTTTAAAACCTGAATTCCTTTTCGAAATCCTGCCCAAATAAAAGCTTTTCTTCCTTTCCCTGTTCTGATAATTCTAAGGTTTCAAATTTTTTCCTCTTGAGGTAGTTTTGCATCATAATGAGAGGTCAACACGATAACCGCATAGCCTTCCTGCAAAGAACGATTAATAATCTGCTCAAATACTGTTTCTACCCCTCATTTGTGCGGAAGATAATAATCCAAGACATACAGGAGCGTTCTCATCGTTATTTGCTCAAAGAGAAAGTAAAAAACTGACTTCAGTGTAAAGGTTTTCTAACCTCTTTCAAGCGATTCTTTCGCCCTTCAAGAGTAACAAGAATAATCTCTAATTCTCAAGCTGGATATAAGCTTTTCGGCAGGAATACGGAGATGGTAAGAGGCAAGGTCGTTTCGTTAAAAATCACTAGAAATGGCAACTTTATGCTGGCTATCGCGAACAGAAAAAATCAAAAAAATACAAGCCACTTGTATTTCTGCCGAGAAAAAATAGACTAAATCATCTTTTTCATCTGAATAATAAACTATGAAAAAAAACCAACGAAAAAAAATCTGACTTTTCCTTTTGTGAAGCTTGGGAATCTTTCTCCTAACTAACCTTTTCTATTCCTATCCTTTACCAAGCCTCAAATCCAATTCCCTCGAGGACAAAAACGGTCAGCTTATCAGCGGAATCAAAACCCAAAGCTACGAAAATTCAAGCGAAATCCCAGAAAACTTAAAACAAGCCGTAATCAAGATTGAGGATCGTAGATACTACCGACATCTTGGAATTGATCCGCTTGCAATCCTGAGAGCGATGCGTTTCAACCTTACAACTGCTGGGAAAAGACAATGAGCCTCTACTGTTCCTCAACAGCTCGTAAAAATCACTCAGCAAGCCTACAAAAGGACTTGGAATCAAAAAATCAAAGAAATGCTGATCGCATTTAATCTTTCTCTGCATCATTCCAAGGGGAATCTCCTGACCGCCTATCTCAATCAGGTAGAGTTTCTCAATGGAATTCGTGGCTACAAATCTGCTTGTGAAGTCTATTTTTCCAAGCCTTGCTCTGCACTGTTTCCATCAGAAATGAGTTTCTTGATTGCAACAGCACAAACTGGGAAAAATCCACTTAATGCTAAAACCTTTCCTCTTATCAAACAAAGAGCTAAAGTCTTATGTCCACTAGCTTTTTCTGCTGAAGACTGTAAATCGTGGGACGAGCTCCCTCCTCTTAGTCCAAAAGAGCTAAAAAATCAGACTTCTCCCACTTTTTCTCATCTCTCAGAATATCTTCAGAAACAAAACATAGAAAATCTGAATTCAGAACTTGATCTTCAGCTCCAAAACCGCATTCAATCTATAATCCAATCAAGTGAAGACTACAGGAAACAAGCTGGAATTGGTGATTGCTGTATTCTCGTGCTGAATGCTGAGGGTAAGCTTCGCAGTATGAATACCTGTAGGCCTTTTGAAGATGAGGAGCAAGGACAGGTCAATGGCTGCCTCACCAAAAGACAAACCGGCTCTGCAATCAAACCATTTCTCTATCTTTTCACGATGAATAAGCTGAATTTTACAGGTTGAACGATGATTGTTGATGAACCCGTTTCCTATTATCTAGATGAGGAGCATAGTTATAGTCCCAAAAATTTTTCGCTTAGCTATTATGGCAAGGTTTCACTCGCTGATGCCCTCGGAAATAGCCTTAATATTCCAGCCGTCAAGCTTGTTCATGAAGTTGGAGTTGAGGCGTTTATTAGTTTTCTGGAAGACATGAGAAAAAAAATCTGAACTCCTGAAAATGCGATCGTTCAGGAACGCAAGACTTTTAACGCTAAAAATCTCGGTTTATCTGTCGCCCTTGGAACTTATGAACTCAGCCCTTTGGAATTTGCCGAGCTTTGGAGGATTTTCCTCAGGAATGATCTCCTCCCAAAAGAATATACCAAAACCAAAGAAAGTATTCTTTCCATTCTCAGCAAAAATCAACATAGACTCTTGAGCTTCTGAATTGATAATTATTTAGATCAACCGTGATGGGCTGTAAAATCAGGGACTTCAAGACATTTTGTAGATGGGCGAACCTGTGGCGTGAATGCTGAGAAGCAAACGATTGTCTGCGTCCGATCCGGAAACTATGATGCAAGCCCAATGAAAGAAAGCTGAAGTTTGACGGCTGGTTATCTATGGAATGCAGTAGTTAGAATGCTCTAGCTAAAAATTTCTTAAATGAAAATATCTCTCGGTTTTGCTCCTTCTGCTGGACCGATAATACCTCTTTCTTCCAAAATATCCATAATTCTCGCAGCCCTTGCAAATCAAACATTGAGCTTTCTCTGGAGCAAAGTTGCGGAAGCTTTTCTCGTTTCAGCGATGACTTGAATGGCTTGATTGACAAGGTCTTCATCATCTCCAGAATCCCCTCCAGCAAAGGAACCTTTCGCAGTTTCTAGTCTGCTTTCTAATGCTGTAATAATTTCTTGATTATAAATATCATCTTCACTCAGTCCTTGCATATATTTATTTCTCAGCTGAGTAACGACCTTTTCAATCTCTTCTGTCGCAATGAAAGGAGCCTGGATTCTGATTGGGAATTTCGTGCTTGGATCCATATAGAGCATATCTCCCTTTCCAACAAGGTCTTCTGCTCCTTTACGACCAAGAATCGTCCTACTATCTACCTCAGAAACCACTCCAAAGGCAATTCTCGTCGGAATATTCGCTTTGATCAAACCAGTAATCACATTCACAGATGGTCTTTGTGTTGCGAGGATAAGATGGATTCCTACAGCTCTGGCTTTCGCAGCAAGACGGTTAATACAGTTCTCAACCTCTTTTCTATTGGCAGAGCTAGAAAGCATCATATCTGCCATTTCATCAATAATAAAGACAATACGATACATTTTTTCTTGTCCTTCAGAACTCATCTTTTCGTTGTATTCATCCAGATTTCTTACTCTTTGGTCTTTGAGCGTCGTGTATCTCTTTTCCATCTCCTCAACCGTTCGCTGAAGGAGTTTGATCGCTTTCCCACTATCATAAACGATCGGAGCGAGCAAATAAGGCAAACCTGAATACATCTCTAGTTCTACCTGCTTCGGATCAACCATAAGAAACTTGAGTTCAGCAGGCGTATTCTGAAACATCAGTGAAACGATAAAGTCGTTGATTCCTACCGATTTTCCGCTTCCTGTCGCACCAGCCACGAGTAAATGTGGCATCTTTTCAAGCGGTCTAATCTGAACACTTCCATCAATCCCCTTTCCGAGAGAAAGATTGGTTGCATTTTTTTTCATCTCAGTAGAAAATTCGCTGGTATTGATCACATCTCCGAGCCTCACCATATTTGGCTTTGGATTTGGGATTTGGATTCCTACGAGGTCGGTTCCTGGGATCGGAGCGATGATTCTAAGCGATTTAGACTTGAGGGAAAGCTTGATATCATTTGCTAGCCCTTCAATAGCAGAAATTCTGATCCCTTCATCAGGTTTAATCTTGATCTGCACGATAGAAGGTCCGATATCAAAGCCCTCAATAGCAATCGGTACCCCAAACTCTCCGAGTTTGGTTTGTAAAGCTTTTGCCTTTTCTACGAGGAAATTTTCATCAATCGTTTGTTCCTGTCCAAGTGTAGATTCTAAGAGCGAAGTCCCAAAAGTCGGTTTATCTCCAGAATAATGAATCACAGGTTTCGGCTTTTTCTCTTCAATCTTTTGCTCTACCTTAGATTTAAGCATATCTTTGAAAAGAGAACCTGAACCAGAGCTAGACTTGGCGATTTTGCCAGTTGCTTGAGAAACCTTTTCCATAATCGCTTCAGTAGAGATTTCAGGCCTAGTAATCGTAATTGTTGGTCTTTCCTGTTCTTTGGAGTCAGTTTTTTTTTCTTTTTTAATGGGAGTATCTGGAGTTTCAATGTTGATCTTTGGAAGCTTTGGCAGACGGACATTAAAAACATAGAGCAGATAACCAATCAAAATCAGAAGAAAAACAACGATAACCGCTTTAATTGCCGTAGTATTTTGTCCTCAAAGTCCTCTCTCTAGAAGCCAAATTAAGGGCCAAGAAAAGAAACCTCCATTCTCTGTCCAGGGGATTTGATTCATCGGCATCGGAGCATTCCACAAGCGGACATTCAGCAAGGCTGAAACCATCATCAAAAGCGAGAAAAAATACTTCATCAAAAACTTGGCTAAATGCCCTTTCGCCAAGATCAATACTCCTATAAAAATACAGAGTCCAAAAAAGAAAAGAAGACCGATATTTCCAAAAGCAATACTACTATAATTCGTAAAAAAAGTTAGAATTGGAGAATCAGGAGCCATTGTCCTCGAAAAGAAATACAATATTCCAAGAATAATCATTCCAAACCCAATATGATTTTTATTGATACTATAGGTTCTTGACCTTATCATCTTCTTTCTCCTTGCCAAAACTGTTAAAAGATTAAAAACTAAAAACTCTGACTCAATTCTTCAATCCTTACTCTTCTCTGTTGCATAGAATCCCTCTCTCTGACCGTTACCGTTCCAAAGTTTGGAGAGGTTTCATTTATTGTCTCCGAATCAACAGTAACACAGTAAGGAGTTCAAATTTCATCTTGTCTTCTATATCTTTTTCCGATCGCTCCTCCATCATCATATTCACATTTGAAAGCCTTACTAAGATCACGGAAGATTTTTTCTGCGGTTTCAACCTGCTTTTGGTCTTTCTTTACGAGCGGAAGGATCGCAAATTTCACAGGAGCAAGCTGCTTAGGGAAACGAACCACCACACGGCTAGAACCATCTTCCAAAGTTTCCTCATCATAGAACTCAAGGATCGTAACCATTACCTGACGACCAAGCCCAAAGGAAGCTTCAACACATCGTGGGATATATCTCTCTCCAGTATACGGATCTGAGTATTGCATATCCTTTCTACTATACTCTTGATGCTGAGAAAGATCAAAATTCGTTCTATTGTGGATTCCCTGAATCTCTCCAAACCCTCGTGGATACAAGTATTCTATATCTACTGCTGCTGCCGCATAGTGAGCCAGCTTTTCATGATCTTTGAATCTCAAATGCTCTGGACTAATCCCAATCACTTCAGTCCAATAGTGCATACAGTCTGCTTTCCATTGGTTATAAATCTCCATCGCCTTCTCTGCATCAGCAGGCACGAAATATTCAATCTCCATCTGCTCAAATTCTCTCGTTCTATAGAGGAACTGCCCTGGAGTAATCTCATTTCTAAACGCCTTTCAAACCTGAGCTAATCCAAAGGGAATCCTCATTCTCGTAGTATCCAAAACCGCCTTGAAATCCGTAAACAAAGACTGACAGGTTTCAGGTCTCATATAGACTTTGGAACTCTCGTTCGCTACCGGTCCAAGATGTGAACTCAGCATGAGATTGAAGTTTCTACATTCCGTCCAATCGGCTGGGTTTCAGGTTTCAGGGTTATTTGGGAGATGCTTTACGATGAAGTCTCTCATCCCTTCGTTTCCTCGCGATTCTGGAGAAAGGTTTGGGACCTCTAGTTTTTGAGCCAATTCCTCATCTGAAAGTCAGTTTCTTTTCTTTTCAAAATAATCCTCAATCAATTTATCCGCTCTAAATCTCTGCCCGGTCTTCTTGTCATCAATCAACGCATCAGCGAAAGAAGCCAAATGCCCACTTGCCTGCCAAGTCGTTGGATGTGCGATGATGGCTGTATCCATAAAAACCATATCTTCTCTCTCCTGCGTGAAATGCTTTACCCAGAGATCAGCAATATTTTTTTTGAGCAAGGCTCCATAAGGACCGAAATCCCAAGCATTTGCCAGCCCTCCATAAATTTCTGAATTAGGATAGACGAAACCTTTTCTTTTCGCCCAAGCTACGACCGTTTCTAGTGATGTTTTCATACCATATACGAACAAAAAAATAAACAATTTTTTCAAAAAACAAAAAAACTGGACCTATCTTTCAGTCTTTTTTTGAGTTTTTTTGATATCTCTCTTCATTTCATTGATTCCCGCAAGAAAAAAATTCTTGAGTCCACGAATCTTTGGCTTTGCTGATTCCTTCACTGAATCCAAAACCGACTTTTCTATCTCATCATCTTCTATCTTTGCGACATTTCCAAGTACCATTTTGACCATTCTCTTGTGCAAGCCTTCATCAATCGCCATCAGCAAGTTTTACTACAAAATAAATCAGACTTAAAGGTAAAGATTCTGACCAAAAAAGCAAGCATTTATTGGAGATAATGAAAGGAAACTTATCCAAAGATTTGAGAGAAGAAAAAAACTTCGCTAAAGCGGAGCTATTTTTTTATATAAACTTTATTTCTTACTAAATCATATTCGGAAGTATTTGGAAAGATTTTTGTAGTATCTCTTATAAAACCATTCATTTCTTCTGGTCAAGAGCTTCACTCATCATAATAAACAGCATCTTTATCTTCAAAACACCCCCAAACACAAGTATCTTCTTCCCATTTATCAACGAAGGGACCTAATTTCGGTTCATTAGATATTACTTTATATTTTCCGGTTACTATTTGAAAAGTGGTATAATCAAAACCTGAAAATAAAGCTTGATCGTTACGGTAAACAAAGTTTTTATCTTTAAAATAACAAGGTGTTCCATAGAGAATATCATTATTTCTCGCTTTATAGAGGAAAGTGAATGTTTTAGAATCAATGTTTCTAATACCTTTCCACCTACCTTTATTGAAAAAATATGCGGAAGTATTCCAAATAACATAGGGACAAGAAATTGTAGTATTGTTAAAAATGCGATAAATGTATCATACGAGTATAAGAGTAAAAAAAGAAAGAAGTCAAAAAAACAATTTCTTTTTCACTATTTAATTATGAATCAATCTAAAATCAGATAAAATTATGATATTCTTACAATCTAAAAAATCAAATAAAAAAACTTCTCAATTTTCTCTTGCAATCCTCACTGAGCTACAATTAAGCTAGTAGAAAATAAAGGCGAAAATTTCTACCCAAAAGCAAGCATTTATTGGAGATAATGGAAGGAAACTTATCAAAGGATCCTGGAGAGAAGAAAAATCCCTCATTATAAGAAAATGATCTTATTTGGAAAGAACTTTATAGTAATTGAAAAATATTTCTCTTATTGCTTCTCTTCACATTTATCAAAAACAACTAATCAAGTGAATTGCCTCCCTGTTGCCTGTAAATAAGTTCATACTTCATCTCCAGGATAAAATATAGTATTTTTATCTTGAAAGCAGCCTCCAAAAGCACATGTTCTTACAAACTCTTTACCATCTCTATAGTGCCCACATCCTGTTAAAATTTGCAAAGAATTACTATCAAATCATGAAAAAAGAGGAACCAAAACATCACTTATAAGTCCATATACATAGTTGTTATCTTTATAAAAACAGATAAAATCTCCTTGATGATGAGCTTCTTTATTAAAAAAAAGGATTTCTAATTCAGAAACCACTAATGAAGGAGCATATTGCAAAGTATAGAGTGTGATTTCATTCCGTGCTTTCTTATTTAAACCGTCTTGGAATGGTAAAGTCGAGAATATCTTTCCATTTTTTTCAACTAAGATACAGGAGGGGGCTTTATCTGATCCTTGTGAAATTAAGTTATCAATACCATAAACTCATAATATAAAAAGGAGAATTCCTAACAGTCGATATAATTTTTTCATTGTATTTTTCACAACTGAAATTAAAAAAACTAACAGTGAGGATAAAGCTTATTTTAAAAAAAGCAACCTTTTATTCAAGACTGCTTTTTAATAATTCAGATTTATATTTTATTCGCCCAGATCAAGAAGGGAAAATTACTAAAGCTGGAGAGCCGTATTGCACAATTTATAGCAAAATGGCTTTGGAAGTAGGGATCAAAAACTTTCATCTCTGACATACGGAAGGAATCATCGCTTATGACACCGAGGAATATAATATTCTTTCCTACCAATATCAGTGAGAATAGTAAAAAAAGACCTCTAGATGATACCTAGAATTCAGTTTAAGGACAAAAAAGACCCCTTTCTAGAGCTTCGTAGATCGTTTGAAGAAAAAAATCCCTCATTATGAGGGACAAGATTATTTTCAAAGAGTTGTTATCAGCGTAATTCAAAGATTTTCACATTGCTTGAGTGGGAGCTTCTTTTGCTTCAGTTTGCAATCTTCATTCTTTGGGCAGATAGTTTCTTCTTCAAAACAAGCATTCAATCTCCATGTTCCATTTTTTTGTAGTTCATATTGTGGAGTAAAATCCCCTAAATAAAAGGTATTTTCATCTCGTTGTGGAACTGGAAGAAATAAATTGAGTTTCTGATTTATTAAACTTAGTCTTTTTTTAGTTAGATCAGAGACAGGAATATTTTCCGTAATACTCACGAAAGGCTGCCAATGAGTATCTCCAGCTTTGAGAACATAGATAAAATTCTGACTTGAGCTATCTGGAGCAATAGCAATACCAAAAAGATAATCTCCTAAAGCGTATTCTTGTATAATAGCAGTATTTTTATGAGTCAAAGGAACATAATGCTCATCAAAATCTAATTCATGTCCTCTTTCTCTAAGTCCTATTCAAATAGTAAAGGCTTGTTGTAAATCCGAGAAAGAAATGGGAGAAATCTGGATTCTTGGTCCAATGAGATCATAGAAATAATGATCACAAACATTTTTCAACGAAGAAAAGCTCCATTGTGAACAAAATCCGAAGGCTTTGGATATAAGCTGAAGAAAGACTGTTTTATTTGAGGAGAAAGCATACCCTCTTTCAACAAAGGGAAAGAGCCTATAATCAATTATTGCTCACAAAAAATCTTTAGGAGGGATATTATAATATATTGACCATCATTTTTCATCTTTTTCTTTTAGTCCATCAATATCTAGAAATTTCCCAAAATATTTTAAAGTACCTTGTAGTTCTGAAGAGTAGTTCTCATAATGAGGATAATGAGTATATCACCAGCAGATTTTCTGGGGAAAGAATAATACAATAAAAACGAGAAGCAGTAATCTTTTCATAAAATATCATAATGATGATATAAAATACAAGTAATAAAGTATTGATTGTATTAAAAATGACAAGAGAAAAAAGCCTGTGTAAAAAGCCCCCCTTTCTAAAAAGAATCTAAACTTCCAAACTTTCCCTTGTAATCCCCACTTGACTAACCCTTATAGGAAATATAAAGCGGAGATTTCTCTCCTCAAGGCAAGCATCACTCTTATCGCAGGAACTAAAAGCTACAACCACGAAAATCATCACTGCTAGTGAATACACTAGCTTTTTAATTTTACTCATATTTTATATTTGTGTTTTTTGAATTATCCGAAATTTGGGAAGACTACAAGGAAAAGTGAAACGATTTAGTTTTATTTTATCCATTTTATAATGGTACAGTAAAAAGAAAGTAAAGCGTTGTTCCACTAATAAAAAGCTGAAAATCATAAAGTTCAGGACCTCATCATCACTCAAAAAGAAGACTTCCATATAATTTATCCTTTCCTGCTATTATTTCTTTAAAATCAAAATGAAGTCCATTAAATGGCAGTAGTTCATTATTTTTTACAAGCATATCACGAGCTTCCTCAGTTTGAAAATTTGCTAATGCAGTTAAAAAAGTAAGGATTTCTGTTTTCTTTCTTCTTGGTTTTTGATAAGAAGTAAATCGCCAAGAATCAGTATCTTCAGGAGAATCCTTATCTATAAAAATACTTCTCTGTTTATCAAGAAAGCTGATCTCCACTTTATCAATAAAAAGATCAACTTGCAAACGAGAAAGAGGGTATGCATAATAAAAAGCAAGTCCTTCTGGATCAAAAAACTTTTCGTCCAATTCAGATTTCTTTCTAGTATTTTCAATCTTAGGAAGTGGTTCTCTATCTTTCAAGAAAAACTTAATTTTATCTATCCCATGAGATCGGTAAGTAGGAAGTTTGGTTTCTTCTCAAGAAAGCTGATCATATCAGAATATTTGTTCATCTAAAGTAAAGCTAAGAATTTTATATTTTAAAGCATCTTGTAGCAATATACCAAGAAAAACCAAAAGACATAATACCGTAAAATAAAAAAATTTTAATCTCAGCATTCATCAATGGTAAGAAAATAAAAGTACCCTTCCAAAATACGGGAAGGGTATTAATTTTTTATACAAGTTCAAGACTTTATTTTTTCGGAGAATCAAACCACATAGCTGAATAAGTTGAGCCAGCTGCACGATTAGCATCAAGAAGTCGTAAATAATTTACAGATTTCACTGATGAACTTGCTGTTTGTTCAAGTACATCACAATAATATGCTGTTCCGATAGAAAATCCTTCACTATTTTTTTCTACATCTAAGCGATAAATCACAATCCAATGTCCAACATTACCATATTTACTAATATAGTTATTAGTTTCATCAGAGGCAGTTATTGACGAAACATTGAAATCATTATTCCAAAAGTCAGCACGATGTCCGTTAATTATAACGGGCATAATAACAAGTTTTTTTTCTTTCAGAGCTGTTTCAATAAACTCTTTAATTTTCGTTCTTGTTGTCCAATTCTGACCATCACTTGAAAGTTTTTCCCTCTCGCAAAATCACAAGTGGCAAGCTTTTGATCATTTTTTTCCAATAGTTGTATAATTGATACGGATTTGGAGAAGTAGCAGTACCATTAACAATAAGATTTTGCCGTTCAAGGCTCATGGTATATGGTATATTGTTCCATGTAGCAACAGTTTTTATTGCCACCATATAGGATGTTTCACCACATACCCCTTTTCTATCATTACGATCTTGCCACTCCCACCAGTGATAAATTGGAAGAAATCTCGTCTGTAAAACAGTAGTCCCTCCAGAAGATCTTAATCCTTGAGAACTAAAATTCTCATTTTTGAATTGTTCTAGCCCTAGAGCTACAGGCTCATCCAAAGACTCATCACAAGAAGTAATAACTCCTGTGAAGATTACGACTAATGCTGTAAGCAATACAAATTTAAATTTTTTAATTTTACTCATATTTTGTATTTGTTTTTTTGAACCGTCTAAGCGGAGATAGTTCAATTTGTTTTATTAGTTCAAGTAGTCCACTTCCTACCCTTTGGAGATTGTGAGTAACAAAGTCATCTCCTAACTTCAGAAGCTCGGCTCACTATCGCGAGGCAAACTTCATTTCTTTTCTTTTTATTTTTTTGTTGCAGAAGCTTTTATACGCTTTTAGGGTACTATTACAGCCCATTTCTAAAAAATATCTAAACTTCCAAACTTTCCCTTGCAATCCCCACTTGACTAACCCTTATAGGAAATAAAGGAGAAGATTTCTCTCCTCAAGGCAAGCATGTATTGGAGATAATGAAAAAAGATTAGAGCTCCTCTTCAAAGAATTGGGAAAGAAAGAAAAAATCCCTCATTGCGAGGGACTAGATTATTTTCAAAGAGTCGTTGTCAGCGTAATTCAAAGATTTTTACATTGCTTAAGGGGAAGCTTCTTTTGCTTGAGTTTACAATCTTGATACGATCCACAAGTATCGTCTCGCCATTTCCAACACTTTTTCAACTTCCAAGTTCCCTCTTTTTGTAATTCATATTGTGGAACGAGATAATGATGGGTTTGGTTCATAGGTATCGGAAGGAAATACTGCAGCTTATGATTACTGAATGCTATTCCTCAGAAGAAAAAAGCTTCCTGATAATTTTTTTGATCTTGTAACTGGGGAGGGAGAGTGAAAGATACAAAAGGTTGCCAATGTGTGTCTCCTAGTTTGAGTATCCAAAGCTGATGATAATTTATTTTCCCATTTCAGTTCCAATCATATACCTGTCAAAATAAAAAATCTCCGATACTAGATTCACTAGGGGAAACCTGCCAATGATCTAGTGGAACAAAATGTTCCCAAGTTTCAGTATCTAAACGATATTTAATTTCTTTTTCCTGTTGCAATACCTTAAAAAGTTCGCCTAGGGTAATTTTGGACTTTCTAATTTTTCTTCCAATCCACTCATCAAGCATTGCTCAACAAACTTTCTTTATACTTTCAGTCTTTCATGTCTGTTCGCAAGACAACAAAATCTCCTGAAATTGGTTGAGAGTGTTTTCTTTATTCTTAGAAGAACGATACATCTCTGATAAAAGTCATAGTATTTGATCAAATACTTGCAGAGAAGATCATGTTAGATTTCACGAAGTCTCCAATCTTCTCCCCTGAAAGTGATTGAATTGTATAAAATTACAATTACTCTCAAATTCTGCATCATGTTCATAGTATATACCTGTAGGTATTTCAGCACAGATTTTTTTTGCTTCATCATAAGAAAGCTCAGGATCTGTTCTTGCGAAACTTACTCCAAGTAAAAGCATTAGTGAGCTCAAGATCATGATTCTTTTTGTCAATACTATTTAATACACTGTTAAAAAGTAGAGAGAGATTGAGACAACCTCTCTCTCCGTAGCAAAAGTTCCAAAAGAGATCTAATTATTTATTGGTCGCTTCCTTTTATGACGACACAAACAGGTATTGGCCTTGATGAAGAAACTTTTACACTATTGCGACAAATAAGTTGACTTGAGTCTCCTCCATCAAAAGTTATTACTTTATCACAGGCTATAGCTCCATATTTAAGAAGATTGTAAGCTTCTGGTTGTGTCTTTTTTGACGCTACTAGCAAAAACGCATACTCACAATATCCATCTCCATCAAGATCTTTAACACCCATAAGTGTCCGTCCTTTAGGTCCACCCCCATTAGATGTATTCTCGTAGAATCCAGCACACGAGTGATCACAGTTAGCCATTGGTTGATACTGCATTGAATTAGTCCCAATTGGAACAATATCTGCATAAGTATCATACACATTCAGTACAGCTTTTTCTTTTCCATGATCTGCATTTGATCCCCCATTCCCTAAGGAATACATTATGCCATTCTTTTTTAATGGGAAAGGCAATGTACAAGGATTACCTCCGCGGAAATCAAAGAAAGATGAATTAGCTATTGCAAAGAATGTTCCGTAATTATTCCAATTTACCAACGAACGCTTATAGAATTTTGCATTTTCTGTTCCCAAATTTAAAGGAGGGTCAAACAACATTCTCACCTTAGCACCTTGTTGAAGATTGGCAACAATAAGATAAGTTACTCCTGAAGTATCATTCTTTTTCTTCAGAAGAACAACGCCATTTCCTGTGGATTCAATAGACCAATTTCGAATAACACCTGAAAACCAATCCCTCATAGTTTCACTTGAAGATACTCCTAAAATGTTTTTCTCAAGCATATTCATCTTCGTAGTTGCCTTTTCAACTACCTCATTAGGTTCAACACTTGACTCAACCTCTTGAGATACCAAGAGGGAATCGTTATTATCACACGAGCTTACTGCAGATGAAAACATTACAGTAAGCATAATTACAATGAATTGTTTAGAATTCATAAATTTTTAATTGTTAATGACCTCTTCTGATAACTTTCGCAAAGGCTTTTATACTCTTTTTGATGATTATTACAACCACTTTCTAAAAAACTTCTCAACTTTCTCTTGCAATCCCCACTCATACTCCTATAGTGAAGTCAATCAGACATTCATTTCAGAAAAATAGGGGGAGAAAGACCTCTTTCTAGGACTTAGAACAGAATTTAAAGGCAAAAAAGACCTCTTTCTGACACTAGGAAGACGGTTTAAAGAGAAAAAGACCCCTTTCTAGGACTTAGAACAGAATTTAAAGACAAAAAAGACCTCTTGTTGGTACTAAATGTAGAGAATGATAGACAGAAGACAAAATTCAGACTTCAAAGCTCTTTAGTTTTTATCTTCTTATCATAATATCATGGCTACTACCTCAACCCTCCCAAGCATTGGGCTTGCCAAGCTCTCAAATGCTTCGTATGTAGCATTTATGCGTGCATTTTCTCAACTCATTCAGCAGGCTCCTCTTGAAAAATTAGGACTTAAAGCTGATGAATGGACTCCATTTTGACCGACACTTGCTCAACTTCTGGATGCCAATCGTCAGATCCGCAAGGATGAACTGACTACGGAACTCCAAGAGCTGGACAAGCAGAGGGATACGCTTTTGAGCTATGTATTCAGCAAGATTCTCAATGAAACGAATGCTCCGGAAGACGCCATCAAACAGGCCGCTGAAGCGCTTTTAGCTTTGAGAGAGCTGTATCTTGATCTTCCCAAGAAAGCACTGCGTGAAGAAACCATCTTGATTCAGGGATTCCTTGCTGATGCAGAGAAAGCTGATTTTGCAACACATTTCACCACACTAGGACTTAACGCTGCGCTGACCAAGATCAAAACCATCAATACTGAATATGAAACAAAGTTGGCAACGCGTTCGGCGAAACAAATAGAAAATCCACTACTTCCTATCAAAAAACTTCGTGAAATTTTAAGTGCAAGCTATCAGCTCTTGAGTATGAAAGCCTTTGCCTTTAATCTCATCACCCCAACATCAGAAAGTCAGACTTTTATCTTGAGATTGAACAAACTGATTGAAGATACCAACCTCGCACGAAAACAGCATAAAGCACAGCTCGGAGTATGGACAGAAGAGGGAGGCTGGGAAGAGGAAAACACTTCTGCTAATCCTTGAATGCCTCAGACATAACTCAAAGCTCTTAAAGAGCGTTCTAGGAGCCGTTCTCAGAAATGAAAGCTATACGAAAGGGGGAGAAAATCCCCTTTTTTCATTCGTCTAAAAAAGTATTAAGGAAGATTTCTGGTTTCAAACTTGCTTCTCCAAACTTGTTTTTCACAATGATATACTTATCACAGTTCCGTAATTTATTTCAATAACTGCTGATATGTCTGCTCTCCTCTTGTGATGGCTCTTGGCTATCCGATCGTTCTTTTTCCCTTTTCAGCAGTACTCTTTTGGAGAAGCGAACACTGCTCTAACTTTTATCTCTCCAGGAGAAATTCAAGAAAGACTGATCCCAACAACGATTGATGCAATCCATAGTTATTATACGAGCGATGAAAGAAGCCTGGAGTGGAATAGAAACTGGCACAAACAAATGACGGCTTCAGGTTTTAAGTGTGAGATTCATGAAGAACCCTCTAGGGAAGAAGCATGACTTTGAAAGAGAACTTTTAGCTATGTAGACTGTATTCAGGTTCCCCTATCTTTGAAAGAATATTATCTCCCTAGCCGAAATCTTAGGATCAAAGAACCAGCAATTGAAGATCGGTGGAGTGGACAGCATGATCCAAAAAGAAAATGAAGTCTGATCGCTTCAGGGAATTTCCTTTATTCTCGTATTTACGATACTAACCATCCTGAAAAACAGGAAATCTCTGATCATACGAGTAAAGCGTTCGCGTTCTTTTTTATGGTTCGCTATCGTGAAACTCCACCCTATCAGCAGATTGAGGAATTTATTAGAGAATGGACAAAACTTGCTTATCCTCAGGAAGCTACAAGTCAGGTTATTAGTAAAGAAAGTGAAGAGTCAGAGGGTAGAAAAGACTTTGCAGTCTATACCCCTTACAAAAGACAAAAAAAGAACACAAAACAAGAGCTAAGAAAAGTTTTTCAGTATTCCGTTTGGTGTTCAGCAGAAAAAAAACAATGTTTGGTATATGTAAATCAGAAACGCCTTCCTGTGACTTGAGGCATTAGAACGGATTACTTTGGAGAAATAAGCCCTTTTGATAAATACTAAGGATCATACTACTTTTCTTTTACTCCTTTGAAAGCAAAGGACACACTTGTGCATACAACTCCTCCGCAATCATTTCTCTCGTTTTCATCTCGCCTTGCTCAGCACAGGCAATCTGGATCCGCCCATATTTCTCTGCGACATAGTGGAAGGCTTCACTTGCCTTTCTCATATGTTCGGCATCGTTTTCATGCACATCTTTGGATTTGTCCATATTGGGCTTCTCAACCTTCAAGGCCAGATTTCTACTTATTTCTGGATCTAAAGAGAGAAAAATCTGAAGATCAGGGCGAGGAATTTTGAAGATCCTGTATTCCAAGTCCTCCAGCCACGCCAAGAAACGATCCCTTTCTGCGAGATCCTCAATTTTCCCTGCTTGATGCCCCATATTCGCAGAGACATAACGATCAGAAACTACAATCTTCCCCTCATCAAGCCATTTCCTGATCTGAAAAGAAGCCGAGAATCTATCTACCGCATAGAGCACCGAAGCCTGATAGGGCGTCACCGCATTCGCATCACCATAATGCCCATTGAGATATTCTTCCGTAGGACCTGCTGATTTCTTTCCATACTGCGGAAAATCAATTTTTTCTACCTGATAGCCCTCAGATTTGAGGCGATGGACGAGAAGTTCGGTTTGGGTTTTCTTTCCGCTTCCATCCGTTCCATCAATAACGATCAGTTTCCCTCTTTTTATCATCATTCAAAGCATAAGAAAATAAAAATCAGATCCAAATGTAAGAGTCCTTGTGAGAAAAACAAGAGAAATCTGTTATACTGATTTCAACTTTTTAAAATCAGGGACAAAAATCAGAATCGTAAATAATACTCCTATAAGATCTGTAATTGGAAAACTGAGCCAAATCGCCTGCAATTTATCCTCTCGCAAGCAAAGCATCAAAAAGAATACTGGGATAAAGACGATAACCTGTCTTAGCAAAGCTAAAATAAATGCCTTTTTTACAATTCCCAAAGCCTGATACATCGAAGAAGATACCACCTGAAATCATACTACCGCAAAACACGCTACGACCATTTGGAGTACTTCCCCGGTCTTAGCAATCAGCTCTGGATCAGATGAAAAGAAAGGTACTAGAAAAGTCGGAACAACCCAATAAATAAGAGAAATTGCAGTTGTAAAAAGAGTCAAAATCTGAATTCAGAGAAGAACAACTTTCTTTACACGATCAAGGTTTTTCGCTCCATAATTATAACCAATGATCGGTTGCATTCCCTGCACGATTCCAAACATTGGCATCATATAAAGCTGAAGCACTTTATTAACGATCCCATAGATAGCAATCGCTTCAGTCCCCCCATAATTCCTGAGGTAATTATTAATCAGTGCTGTCGTCATACTTGCCACAATCTGCCTAAAAAAACTCGGTAGCCCAATCAGAATTATTTCTTTTGCAATCTGAAGATTGATACGAAAATGCTTGATTGCGATCGGAATAAGATTTTTTGGACTCAAATAATACCAGAGCATCATTCCACAGGAAACAGACCAAGAAATCACTGTCGCCCAAGCAGCTCCAGCCATTCCAAGACTGAACATCTTCATAAAAACAAAATCCAGAATCAAATTAGTAATTGCACTCGTAAGCATAATTTTCATACTCGTTGTTGCGTGCCCAACCGATCTAATAATATTATTATTGGACATTTCAAAAGCCAGAAAAACTGCCCCTAATAATAAAGGGGTCACATAGGACTTAGCAAACTCCATACTATCAGGCGTTACTCTGAAAAGATCCAAGAGCTGTGGCACAAAAAAAAGCGATACTCCACTCAAAAGCACAACAAACCCAAATGTCAAAAACTGAAAGGTTCCGAATACTTGTCAGACCTTTTCATAGGCTTTTGCACCGATACTTCTGGAAATAATAGATGCTGTTCCTACTCCAAATGCCATTGCAAAAGCTCAGATAATCATCTGAATAGGAAACACCACACTTGCTGCTGCAAGCCCCTCCATTCCGACATATTGTCAGATAAAGATTGAATCTACAAAATTATATAAAGCCAGAACAAGCATTCCAATCACTGCTGGAGCAGATTGCTTAAGTAAGAGTTTTCCAATCGTTTGTGTTCAGAGTTGTTTTGTTTCCGCTTCCATAAGCATTATTACAAGTAAAATTCACTACTTTTCGAGTACAAACAGGAATTATAACTATTTAGAAACAAAAAAACAAGAGGAACTCAAACAAATCAAGACAAAGAGAAAAGAAAAAGTCATCTCTACAAAAGATAAGACCATTTTCAAAGCATTATTATAAACATAGTTCAAATTGTTTCAAAATTCTACTCTTTCTCAGATTTCTACCCCATATCAAATATGAAGATTCCTACCCAAAATAGTTCCCTTCTGATAATGATATTTAATCTAATAATACAGTTTTCTGAAATAATGACCAAAAAATCTATCTGTGCTGAAGTATCCTGTAGTAGGATGAATATTTTTAATCTTAATCTCCGCTCCATCAAGAACAACTCAAAGCTGATTTCAAGTAGCTCTTTGAATATTGACTATTCCTTTCTAAGATTTCCCACATTTCTAATATTGGAATTTAGAAGCTCATTCTGAATTCTCTACTCAAAATTTATAAATCCCCTTTCTTATTTTTACAAGAAATCAAAAAAACAAGAGAAATATGTGAATATAACTTTATTTGTCAAAAATTTCTCTACTAAAAAATAGAAATTATTTTCCTTCTACAATTTCTACTCCTTCCAAGTCAAGTAAACCACCAGCATTGATCAGATTTGTAAATCCTTTTTGTTCTAAAAAACGAATCACTTCGCCTGCACGGCGCCCAGAACGGCAGTATACGTAAACTGGTGCAGTTTGTGGAATCTTCGCATAGTTCCCCGCAAAAATATCCTCCATCTTGATGTGTAAAGCTCCCTTTACATGTCCAGCAATCCATTCCTCCTCTTCACGTACATCAAGATAGATTTTTTCCTTATGTTCAAGAGTGTTTTCCTTACATTTAGCGAAAATAATACTACAAGAATGAGAAGAGTTAAAATACCATATTCCAAAAAGCGTACCCATAAAAGCAAGGATAATGGTAAGGAGAATTAAAGTTTTCTTCATTATTTCTAAGTAATAATAAACAATAAAATTCTAGTAGATTCCTTTAAAAATGCAAGAAGATTCTTAAGTTTTTCTTTTGTTGCAAATTCCTCCCAAAACACTATACTTTCTTAGTGAGTAATCTCCTCATCACGGTGGTGGATTAAAAAGCAGGAAAGTAATTCAAATTTTTTTGCCTTTTAATCTGTCTTAACAGTGCTGAGGAAAGCTCACTGCTTTTATTTTTTTCTACGAAAACGATGGTCGTAAAAAAACAATTTGAAATCGCTCGTCAATCTACCGTGCGATATGGGAAACCGGTTTCCTTTGAAATGGGGAAACTCGCAGTGCAAGCTGATGCAAGTATTAGAATGCAGATGGGAGAAAATGTGCTTCTCTACTCAACCGTAATGGAGAAAAATCCGAGAGAAGGGATGGACTTTTTGCCACTCATGATTGATATGAGAGAAAGTTATTCCGCTGCTGGAAGGATCGGAGGTGCAGTGTATAGAAGGAGAGAAGGAAGACCTTCTGATCAGGCGATTCTTTATGCGAGGCTTACTGATAGAGCACTCAGACCGATGTTTCCAAAGGGAATGATCAACGATGTCGTAATCTCTGTGACTCCACTTGCACTTGATCATGAAATCAGCCTTGGGGTGATGGATATTATCGGAGCTTCGCTTTCTATTATGGCGGCGGGAATTCCGTTTGATGGTCCTGTAGGTGCAGCACAGATCGGATATCTTGATGGGGAATTTATCGTAAATCCTACCAAAGAACAGTTGGAAAAATCTGAATTAAATCTTTTGGTAGCAGGAAAGAAAGGCTCTATCAATATGATTGAATGTGAATCGCTTGAATTCCCTGATGAGCTTATGAAGCAGGCTTTCACGCTTGGACAAAAAGTGATTGATGAGGCCTGTGATCTTCAGCTTGATTTCTTGAAGACCTTAGACATTCAGCAGAAAGAAATCACTTTCAATAAGCCAAGTGAAGCAACGATGGCATTTGTAAAAACACTCTTGACCGATGAAAAGCTCCAAGCCCTTGCTGGAAATACTAAAGTACCTTTCAACGATCTTTTCAATCAGTATGAAAAAGAAGCTTTAGAAGCAGCAAAAGAAAAAGCTGAATCCGAAGATGCAGAAGAATACACAGAAAGCAAGATCAAGATGGCAGTTTTCAATACGGTGAAAGCTTTCATCAGAAGCAGAACCCTCGCTACAGGAAAGAGAATTGACGACAGACAAATCAAAGATATTAGACCGCTTTTCTGTGAAACGGACAATCTCCCAAGGGTACATGGTTCTGGACTATTCTGGAGAGGAGATACGCAGGTGCTTTCTACCGTGACGCTCGGAGGACCAAAAGATTACCTTGTCCTTGAGGATATGGAGCATAACGATGTTGAGCAGAGATATTTCCATCACTATAACTTTCCTCCTTTCTCTACTGGAGAAGCAAAAGCTATGAGAGGAACAGGAAGAAGAGAAATCTGACACGGAAGATTGGCAGAAAAAGCCCTTGAAAATATGATTCCAAGCAAAGAAGATTTCCCATACTCTATCAGAGTGGTTTCAGAATGCCTTGGATCTGGAGGTTCAACCAGTATGGGATCCGTATGTGGTTCTACGCTTGCCCTTATGGATGCTGGAGTTCCGCTCAAGAAGCCAGTTGCAGGAATTGCAATGGGACTTATGACTGAAACGGACGAAAACGGAGCAGTAACCAAGCATATGGTGCTTAATGACCTTATGGCAACTGAAGATTTCACTGGAGATATGGACTTCAAAGTTGCAGGAACTAAAGAAGGAATCACCGCGATCCAGCTTGATACCAAACTCAAAGGTCTGACTTTGGATATTGTGCATGAAACGATTGATAGAGCGAGTGAGGGATACAAAGAGATCATGGACTTTATGCTAGAAACCATCCCAACTCCGAGAGCCCAAGTAAAAGAATACGCACCAAAGATTCATGTCTTTAAGATTAAACCTGAGAAAATCAAGGAAGTTATTGGAAAGGGTGGAGAGATGATCGATAAAATTATTGAACAATGCGATAATATCAAGATTGACTTTGAGGATGATGGAACCTGCTTCCTTACTCATGAAAAGCAAGAAATGATTGAAAAGGCTAAAAATCTGATCCTTGAGATTGCAACAGATCTTGAAGTAGGACAAGTATTTGATGCAAAAATTGTGAGGGTAGAAGCCTATGGATTATTCGTCCAGCTTCCAAAAGGAAAGCAAGGACTCTGTCATGTTTCTAATCTTGGTCAGAAGTTTACTGATGGACTTGAAAAACATTTCAAGGTTGGAGAGATGATCAATGTTGTAATTTCTCAGATTGGTTTTGATGGGAAAATTGCCGTAAAAAGAAAGCTTGGATAGCTAAAAATACTCCAGATAAAGAAAAACCTGAAGCAAAATTCAGGTTTTTTTAATTTTCTCTTAAAGTAATTTCTCCTCTAAAAGAGAAAAATCTGAAATGTTCATCTTAGATTTTACATGATCAACGAAAAGCTTTATCATAGTAGCATTCACTTCATGTTCTTTCTGAAAGATAAGTCGAAAAGCAAGAATCATTTCCTCATTCGTTCCTACACATTCAAAAGGCTTAATCCCTGAGATTCCAAGCAACTCTTGAAAAAGTGGAACTAATGTTTCATCTGAAAAAAGGTCATGACCAAAAATCTGAATTACCTCTTCTTTGGGCAAAAAAGCCCTCATCATCGTATAAACAAAAGCACATTTTGGACAAATTCAGCACCACAACTTTTCTCCTGTAAGTTTTGTCCCTACTAAATGAAAGTTTCTATTGCAACTGGAAAAAGAGTGAAAATACTGTGGATATTGACAGAATTCTTTAACAATTCTGATTTCATACCATTTTCTTAGCGGACTACAGAGTGAAAAATCTGAAGCAATCCACTGATTAATATAGTTTTGAAAAACTTTCTCAAATTCTGATGATTTACTCCACTGATGGTTAATCTCCATATCACAATAATGCGTATTCCCCTCATCAGCACTCTTTTCTAGTGAAGTAATTACCGCTTGATAGCCATAAAGATAGGCTACAAGGAGAGAAACAAAACAAATCGTACCAGTAATTGGCACATGACCATTGTAATAACCTTCATCAAGCAGTTTTTGGATCTGAGGAAGGTCAATTTTCCTCTGAATAATAAGCCTTTTTTTCTCTGTTGGTAACTGAGCCAGCTGATGCAAAGGATAATCCTTACCAAAGGAAAAAAGATCAAACTGCTGACCTTGTTTTTTGAGTAGCTCTACAGTTACCAACGAGTCTTTCCCTCCTCAGAAAAGAACGAGAGCTTTTTCTCCTTTTAAAGCTACTTTTTGATCATAAAGAGGAGCCGATGCATCACAAGAAAACTCAGCTAAACCCCTTGGATCGATCTGATTTTGATAAAAAAACTCTCACAATCCTTTAAGATAAAATTCCTGCCAAAAGTTTTTCTGTGCTTCATTGAGAAAAGAGGTCTGAACTAGAATTTCTTTGGTAGGAAAGAGCTTATAATAACTCACTCCTAATGCAATATGGATCTGAGAAAGGAGATGAAAAATCTGATTTTTATCAGTTCTTATTATTGGAAATAAGTTTTTATCTTTTAGAGGAGAAAAATTAATCGTTTCTGTAAAAAATTCCTTGTCATCAAAAGTATAATGAAAGCTAGCGGTCAAGGTCTCTTGTTCTCGCTCAAAAGAAGAAATACAAAACTGAGAAAACGCTTTCATAGAAAAAACCGGAAAGAATAAAGCTCGCAGCTACCTAGATAGTATAATTATTCAAAGCGGAGTTGCAAATAAAAAAAACACCTCTTGAATCATAAGAAGTGTTTTTTTGTAATTTGGAAAGCTAGATTAATCAGCATCAATCACTTCTCCATCAGCTGGTTTTTCTCCTTCAGAAGCTTGAGGCTGGTCTGGAGTAGGTTGTACCTGATATTTTTGGAAGAGTGATTGGAATTCATTTTGAATTCTCTCAATTTCAGAGTCAATATGAGTCTTCTCAGCATCTTCCTTATCTTTTACTGCCTTTCCATCAGCGATCAGCTTTTGGATTTTTTCTTTATCTTCCTCAGAAATCTTATCTTTTTGATCAGTAAGGAGGTTTTCCATCTGATAAACAAGAGATTCTAGTTTGTTCTTAGATTCTACGACTTCCTTTTTCTTTCTATCTTCCTCAGCAAATTTTTCTGCATCAGCCTTAGCTTTTGCAATATCTTCATCAGAAATATTGGTAGAACCCTGAATCGTCACTTCCTGAGATTTTCCAGTAGATTTTTCCTGAGCATGTACCTTGAGAATTCCGTTCGCATCAATATCGAAGGTTACCTCAATTTGTGGTTGTCCTCTTCTCATTGGAGGGATTCCTTCAAGATTGAACATTCCAAGTGATTTATTATCTCTTGCGAACTGTCTTTCCCCCTGAGTAACATGCACAGTTACAGCATTCTGATTGTCAGTTGCTGTTGTATAAATATTTGATTTTTTAGCTGGGATTGTTGTATTTCTTGGGATCATCACATGCGCAATTCCTCCCTCTACTTCCACAGCAAGAGAAAGCGGAGTTACATCAAGCAAAAGAATATCCTTAACATCTCCCTGCACAATTCCTCACTGAATTGCAGCTCCTTGAGCTACTGATTCATCTGGGTTCACAGTTGATTTTGGCTCCTTTCCAAAGATGTCTTTTACGATTTCCTTAACTTTAAGCATTCTCGTTGAACCTCCTACCAAAATAATGTCGTTAATTTCAGATTTTTCTAATTTTGAATCTCTCAAAGCATTCAAAACAGGATCCTTACATCTCGTAAATAAATCTGAAGTGATATTCTCAAACTGAGCTCTAGTCAAAGATTCATCAAGATTCCTAGGAAGTCCATCCGTTCCTGTGGTAATAAACGGAATAGAAATATCTACTCTTTCTACAGAGGAAAGCTGTTTTTTTGCTTTTTCAGCTTCATCTTTGATTCTCTGCATTGCCATTGCATTCCCTTTGAGATCGATCCCTTCCTTAGTTTTGAAAGCATCAACGACATAATCAATAATTCTTTGATCCCAATCTGCACCTCCAAGCTGAGTATCCCCAGAAGTAGAGAGTACCTGGAAAGTCCCTTCTGATCCGATATCAAGTACCGTTACATCAAAGGTTCCTCCTCCAAGATCAAATACTACAATCTTTTCATCAGATTTCTTCCCTTCTCCATAGGCAAGAGCTGCAGCAGTTGGTTCATTAATAATTCTTTCTACCTTAAGACCTGCGATTTCTCCGGCAGCCTTGGTTGCGTTTCTCTGAGAGTCGTTGAAGTAAGCAGGAACAGTAATCACCGCCTGAGTAATCGTTTCTCCGAGGAATTTTTCCGCATCAGCCTTAAGTTTTTGAAGGATAAATGCAGAAATCTGTTCAGGTTTATATTCTTTTCCATCAACCACAATCAAGATTCCTCCATCACTTCCTTCTTTGGTTTCATAAGCCATATTAGCGAGTTCATTTTTTACCTCAGAATACTTTCTACCAATCCATCTTTTCACCTCATATACGACATTTTTTGGCTCCAAAATCGCCTTTCTCTTTGCTAAATCTCCAACGAGCAATTCATCCCCCTTGATATACACGATAGAAGGCGTGGTTCTATTTCCCTCTGCATTTGCGATCACTTCAGATTTGTCACCAAGCATATAGGATACACAAGAGTTTGTCGTTCCAAGATCAATTCCAATAATTTTTGCCATTTTAATAACTATGTAAACAAAATAAAAGTCTGAATACTTCAGATCATAGGCTCAGAAAAGTCAGATTTTTTATTTTTCTTTTTCTTCTCCGTAGCACCTAAAGTATATAGATGCTATCAAAAAATGCAAGAGATTTTGAAGATTTTCTCAATTTATGATCTGACCTAGCATTTCTCCACACTTCAAGAGAGCAAAGAATAAACATAAATGATCTTTTTACTCTTTAAAAACCATCTTCCTCGCAACTAAAAAGGAATTATTAGCTTTTCTCCAGTCTAGCACACGATTCCCTTTCTTATCAAGGTAATACAGCTCTTCTACGACGAACCCTGACATTTCAGCCAGCTTTTTGAGTTCATTGAGTCAAAAAAGATGATAATATCTATAATGAGTTCCTGTCTTGGATTTTCGAGGAATAAAGAGATCTCTTCGACTAAAATGTCCTCATGTAAAGAGAGATTTCACCATAGAGAGTATAAGTGCTTTCCAATGCGTTTTTAGAAATCGCTCTGAAAAAGCCCAATTAGTAAAAATCAGCATCCCTTCGTAGTTAAGTGCTCTATAGGCGTTTTTCATTACTACTAATCTCTCTTTTTCAGTGGGAAGGTGCTGAAAACTTGCACAAGCTACGATCAAATCAAGAGATTCCTGTTTACAGGACTGAAGATGACTTAGCATATCAGTACAAAAAAAATGCTGATCAGGATTTTCCTCTTGAGCATAACTCAGAAGTCCCTCTGAAATATCAATTCAAGTATAGGAAAACTTCTTTTTGAACTGCTGATTTAAGAGAGAAATAAATCTTCCTCCACCGCAGCCCAATTCTAGGATTTTAGGGATTCTAGCGGAAAGTTTACTTATACTTTGGAGCAAAAGCTCGCCCTCAGGTCGATATTTTTTTCTCGTCTGATGATATTTTTTGGCTTCTGTGGTATAAAAATCAGCAAGGTCCTGTACAATACTCATCTCAAAAAAAAAGATAGGATAAACGGAGTCAGTGTATGATTTTTATCTCTGATTGCAAGAAGTTAAAAAAATCTAATTTTTCTTATTTTTTATAAAATGTAAAGGATGATCGTTTTAAAGTTGTTAGAAAAATTTGAACTTTTTTGATTTTTAGAGTACACTTGGGTGATAATTTATTTCTTTCTTACATCACCATGGTTTATATTCCAGAAACGCTTATTGATGAAATAGAAGAGCTCAAAGAACTCTGAAAATTTGATGAAGCGATTAGGATCGTAAATAGCATTCTCTCTCGTGATCCAAGCAATGAAGACGCGATTTTGCAGATTGCAGATATTCAATATCGCAGAGGAGAAATAGGGAAAGCTGATAAGGCTGTCGATTTTCTCAATGCACAAAAGAAAAATAATGATCCCTTAGGGCTCTATATTAAAGGACTCTTGGAAATGGAAAAAAACAACTGGAAAGAAGCCAGAAACTACCTTTCTAAAGCGATGGATATGACAAATGGGACCAATCACGAAATCCTCAGATGCTATGGACTCTGTGAATATTGGTACGGGAACAGATCAAAGGGACTTAGTTATATCAAAGATGCCTTTGCACTTGATAATAAAGATGCTGAAGTCATTTATAATCTAATTCAGATATATATTCTCGAACAAGAATACAAAAAGGCACAAGAAATGATTGCCTACTTCAATAAATACCAAGAATCACTTAAGTTTATAGATAAAAAACCTGACTTTTATCAGACGAAAATTTCTCTCTTTGAAAAATTTATCAAAGCGAAAAAACTTTTTCAAATCAGAAAATAATTATCCACTAATAATCAGCAATCTGAGAAATTCTCCTTTATTTTAATCTTCATGAGTTATGAAAACTAAAGTATCACTCTTCAATCCTATTACTACTGCTACGAAAACGATTATTAGAGCCTATAGATTTCCTTTGCTGTTGATTAGTATTTTGATGGGAATCCTTATTTTTGTCATGAATGTATTCCTCGCTGGAGCCTTATATGGAAATAGCTTCAATACCCAAATGAAAGACAAACTCTGAGTTTATATCTATTTGAATGCTACGGCAAATGAAAAACAGACTGCTATTGCACTTAAATCAGCATTGGAAGCTAAAGGACTCAAAGTAGATTATGCCTCTAAACAGGAAGCTCTTAAGTTCGTAGAGAAGAGGGTTCCAGATCTGACTACCACCTTAAAAAAATATAATCTCGAAAATCCACTCCCCTCTACGCTCTATATTAGATATGGGAGTCAGACAGAATTTAATATGATGAAAACCATTCTAGAAAAAAACAAAGATCAGATCATGAATATGGACGATCTCTCTGATAATGCGATCAAAACTCAAGAAAAAAGAGTCCTCAATGTGATCAATCTCTCTAATTTCATTCAGAGCTTTGCATATCTCGTTGTTGGAGCCTTGGTACTAATTATTATTGCCTTTGCTATTTTCTTTTTGAGAACAATATTCTCCTATTTTATCAATGATATTCAGGCAAAAAAACTCATTGGAGCAACAGCTCACCAAATCATCCAACCTTTCTTGAATGTCATATTTATTGCATTGGTAGTTGCATTCCTCTGAGCGCTCCTTCTAACTATTGGGACACTTATACCTCTTGATACTTATCTTTCAGCACTCTTTAACTTTAATATCTTTAGTTACTTAACAAGTATTGGTCTTGATATTCTAGCAATTTGAATCCTTGAAATCTGAATCATTATGTTGCTCTTGATGGCTATTTCCTACCGCTTTATTCTAAGGCTTCATAGAAAGCTGAAATAAAAGAAAAAAAAAGAGATTCTTGTGTTAGACTCTCTTTTTTTTAGTAAAATATTGAGAGAAGAGCACAAGATCGCTTTCTTCTAGAAAAAAGATAAAAAATCTGTATACTACATTCAGTTTTTTATTTTTTTGAACAGAAAATCATGGGAAGATGGCATAGTATTGCGGCAAAAAAAGCCTCTTGAGATGCTAATAAATCAAGGATCTATAGTATCGTAGGAAAGAAAATTCAAATCGCGGCTAAAAATGGAGCTGATCCTAAAATGAATCCTGCACTAGAAATGATGCTGGAGAAAGCTCGTTATCACGGATTACCAAAGGATGTCGTTGAAAGGGCAATTTTGAAGGGTTCTGGACAACTTGAGGGAGAAGAGATGAAAGAAGTTTTCTATGAAGGATATGGACCCAATGGATCTGCTCTCTTGATCAAAACCGTAACTTCCAATACCAATAGAACTTCTCAATCTGTGAGGACTACTCTCCAAAAAGCAGGAGGTTCTATGGCTGAAATTGGAGCCGTTTCTCGACAATTTAAAGAGCAAGGACTTATCGTTATTGATGGAAAAACTGAAATGGTTGAAGATAAAGGAAGACAACTAGAAAAAATCACGCCTTTTGATCCTGAAACACTAGAAATGGAAATCATGGAGCTTCCTATCGAAGACCTCCATATCGAAGGACAAACTGCTGAGGTTTATAGTTCCAAAAACGATTTTATAGAAGTCAGGAAAGCTATTGCAGAACTTGGCTATCATATTGCTGAGGCAGATATTCATTTCTTTGCCGATAATCAGATTAGCCTTAGTGGAGAAGATAGAGAAATCTTTGATCATATCCTTGAAGCTCTCAATGATGACGAAGATGTTGATCAGGTATATCATAATCTCACAGAATAAACCTTATTAACCAGTTTCTAATAAAAAAAAAGACTGACGCTTCTCATGGTCAGTTTTTTTAATAGGTTTGGACTCATCACTCGAGATAAACGAGTTCAACTCATGCATCATGTAATACCTGTTCACTAAGCTGAGCATCATGAAATTTTTTCTCACAAACAACGCGACGAATCCCGCAGCTCACAATTAAATGCACACAGTGCCTCACATAACATGGCGTCATCTTGGTATACAAGGTCGCTCATTCTAGACTTATTCCCTGACGAGAAGCATTTGCAATAGCATTGAGTTCTGCACAGCAATTTCTCATACAGTGTTGAGTTGTTTCTCCTGTATCTTTAGTGATTGTCCATATCTGATGTCAAAGATCATCACAGGTTTTACTCCCATGAGGAGCATCTACATATCCTGTAGCAATCAGTTTTCCCTCCTTCACAATTACACAACCACTTCTTCAGCGATCACAAGTCCCCTTCTCCCCCACTACACGACAAATATCCATAAAATATTCATCCTGAGAGATTTCTTCTGGTTTAAGATGTCCATGATCTTTTATTGTCCCTGTATCGTGCATTACTAGAGTTTTAAGGTAAAATGCTGAAGTTAATTATATGTAAAAAATCTGATTTTTGCAACTCTTTTGGAATGTAAATCAAAAAAAAGCCTGACCTCACGATGAAGCCAGCTTTTTTTTGGTATGAAAGCTACCAATTATTTTTTGATAACATATCCAATATCTTTGAGTTCATAGCTATTATTTCTATAGACATCATAGATCACTTCTGCTACTGTTCCTCTAATCTCATTTTTTAGGTCTGATTTTGGAGTGATAGCATTGATATAGGTTCTATAATTCTTTGATCGATCTCATTCTACCTCTTCTAAGAGTTCGTTTCTCACTAATCTCGTCATGATCGCTGAGAGTTCTCCTACCGTAATCAACTCTTTCGGTCTAAAGGTCGTTTTCTCCTTCTTTCCTTCTGCATTACTATCTCCATTGAAGATCAGGTATTCATAAGATTTCTTGATATATGGCAATAACTCTGGATTTACTTTTTCTAGATCGGTAAAATGATCATTATAGGTTCTACTTGCTTTTCTACAGAGGACATTTGTTGCAAATTCTGTCATGAATCTTGCTGCTTCTTCTCTGGTTAAGCTTCTCTCTGGAGCAAAGTCTTTCGTTCCTTGCCATTTAGTCAGTGAGTAGCTGTAAAGCATCTGATGAGCTATTCTTAGCAGTTCACTGATCTTATTCCCTTGATCTATCGTTTGTTTATCAAGTGGATTGAAACAAGTTGTCTGGATCGTAGGATTGAAGATTTCTGTTTTTACTTGCTCTGTCTTTACTGGTTCATTCTTCACCGGTGTTTCTGGTTTCTTCTGTTCAGTTGATGGAGTTGAAGTTGAAGAGCTTGATGATGAAGTTAAACTATACCAGCCTCCTCCACCTCAGCTATATCCACCTCACGATGAGCTAGAACTTGAACTTGAAGAGCTAGAACTTGAACTTGAAGAGCTAGAACTTGAACTTGAAGAGCTAGAACTTGAACTTGAAGAACTAGGATCAGGGTTCCACAGAGCCTTGATCGTTTGATGTTCTGTATTCCAGGCAGATAAGTTCTCATCCCAAACTTTCAATACCTCACTCCAACCACTAAAAACATACCCAGCTTTAGTTAGATCAGAAGTTACAGAACACCCCGTTCCCTTACAAGCGATACTTATTGTCCCTGTCCCTCCAGCTAGATCAAATTTTACAAGTTTGATATAAGCATTTTCTTCTACTGTAATAGAATCAAACTTCTTCTCTTTGCTAAGAACCCCTATCGTCACCCCAGTATAGATGCACTCACCTCCGGATTTACGAAATGCGCTCCTTTCAATCTTCGTTAGTGAGTCTGGAATAACGATGCTAGTCAGTGGATTATCGGCAAATGCCTGTTCTCCAATGCTCGTCACTGAGCCTAGGATCACCACATTAGTCAGTTGATTGTTGAAAAATGCCGAACCTCCAATACTCTTCACTGAGGCTGGGATCACCACGCTAGTCAGTTGATTATCGCCAAATACCGCTGCTCCAATGCTCGTCACTGATCCTGGGATCACCACGCTAGTCAACTGATTCCTATAAAATGCCGAACTTCCAATACTCTTCACTGAGTCTGGGATCACCACGCTAGTCAACTGATTCCTATAAAATGCTCTATCTCCAATGCTCGTCACCGGCTTTCCATCAATCCCAGCAGGAATTACTACATCTGTTCCACAAGCTGAGTCTGAAGCACTATAGCTTGTAATCTCTATTTCCTGATCCCCATTGATAAGTTCGGTCCCAAAACAGATTGGATTTGTTGGTGTCGGCGTTTCTTCTGCCAGACTAACTACTCCACAAGATAGCATCAGGACCAACAGTCCTACTCCTCGCATTTTCTTTTTCATTCCTTTCATTTTTTATTGATTAAAACACAGCCTCTCCTTTTCATAAAGAGAAAAAGCTTTTCTAGATAAGATTATCAATCCCCCCCCTTTTGTCAAGACGAAGTTATCATAGGTGAAAACACTAAAATCCTATTCTAATCTTCTCTCTCTTTACCCTTGCAATTTCACTCAAAAAAAGCATAGTGAAGATGAATTTCTTTTACTTTTTTCTGAATGACCATGAAAAAAATCTGATTTTTGAGTCTTTTTGGGCGAGGAATGCTGATGATCCTCATCAGTGGCTGCCAAAAAACCGAAGACCAAGAGGAAAGCATTGACTTCAAAGGACAGGAAGCCATCCAGCTTGACCTTTTCCAGCCTTGAACCGAAAACGATTCTTGGGAAGAAAACAGCAGTAATGGCGACACAAAATCCTTGAATCTTGAAGCGAAACTAGAGTCACCCTATAGTAGCAACTGCTCAGAGAGCTCCTTCGTAATTCCAAAGGGAATCACCTGAGAGCAGAAGCTTCAGGAGTTAGAAAAACAGCTCCAAGCAAGCTGAACCACTCAGAATGACTATATAATCCCACAGCTGAATGATAAGCAAACTCTGGAAAGCGTTTCACAAGGAGCGATGGTCATCTCAGATTTTCCAATCAGAATAAAGAACTCAGACAAGTATGCAGGGAAACTTGGCTTCATTAACCTCAAGACCAAGACCGAGAACAGCGACACCCTCATCCTCGGCAAGAACGATCCTCAAAAAGACAGCTTTATCTTTCTTGATAAAGAAGCAGAACTTGACAAGATTAGATTCAAAAATCTGAATCAAGAAGTGAAAAGTAACACCGTTAACTATGAAGCTCAGTACAAAAAAAGAGGGCTATGGCTTCATAAGAATGAAGCTCAACTTATCAAAATTATCGTGTGAGGAAATCGCTTCACTCACATAACCATGCACTATGCACTTGGAGATAAGGTTTTTACCCTCCCAAGAAGCTATATCCACGATGGATCTTGTGAAAAGGAGCTTACAAATCGAGACTATATTAATGATGAGAACCAGCTCAAACAACCACTCCTTGTCCAAGCCAAAAAGGAATATAGGATCACATTTTCTCCAATTATCTCTGGAGCAATTTTCAAAGAAGCAACACTCAGCAACGACCAAGCAAAGCTGAGAGAACCAATTCCTGTAAAACTCGCATCTAGGGAAAAGCCATCAGTTGCTTTTACTCTTCCAAGTGAAGGAAATTACACTCTTGCCCTGAGAGATGAGGCAGGACAACGGACTGAGTTAAAATTCACTACCATTTCCAAAAAAGAGCTCAATTCTTCCAATACTTATCAACCTCAATACGACAAAGAAAAGCTGACCCTTACCATCGTAAACGATCAATTTCTTACAGGAGCTGGGCTTTCTGGACAGTTGGATCAGATTTTAGGTCCTGGAAACTATACCTTCGCCATCAAAGATCACTATGACTACGAGGAAAACTCAGCATGAGGCAACAGTAATGCCTGATCTGAAAGAGAACTCAGACCGGTTGGAAAGACACTCACCATTAGCTATTTCATTATCCCAAATAAGCACTATACCTGAAATCTTGAGGTTTTGGATATTGATGGAAAGAAAAACAGCTATCCAGTAGATTTCTTTATTGAAAAGATTGAAAATGCGAGGGTGTCTCGCGATCTTTTCTCTCAGAAGCTCAATGTCCTCCCGAGTGAAGGCTACTGGGCAAACAAAATCAAAGTCTGATCCAAAAATACGAGAGAACTCACAGTTTATACCCAATCCTGTGATCTCAATACGAAAGGTGATTTCTCAAAGGAAAAGAGAAACGAACTTCTCCCTCCTCGCAAAAAGAAAGAACGAGAAGATCAGTATGACCGAAGGAATACCCTCGGAGAGCTTCACTTTTTCAACTGTAAAGGAAAAATAGAAGAACACAAAATCCCAGTGGAAAATTTTGAATACCGAAAGAGAATTGACCGTGAACGAGAGCTTCCTGAAAGCCTCAAAAACTCGCCATATTTCCGCATTAGCTTTGAAAAAACAATGAATGATGCGAAATATTATATGAGAAGCCCTGTTGGACTTTTTGCAAAAGTAGCTCCTTATCAGGAACTTTTCCTCCGAGGCATCCGCTTTACTGATGGGAAAGCAGTTAATCAAGGAGAAATTCAGATTTTTGATGACCATGGTAAACTCCTCAAGACGGCTCAACTTGGAGAGCAAGGACTTAGCTTTCCTCTCAAGGAGATCAATAGCGACTATCTCTTTGTCCATTATCAAGACCAAACCAGACAAGCTGAAACTTTCATCGTAGTGACCCTTGATGGGAAGACAAGCTTTTGAGGAGAGAAGAGAGCAATTAGTGCTTCTTGGCTTATGCCAGAGCAAACAAACCAACAAGAAAACCGATACAACAGCAACCAAACCCTGAAAGTCTATGGATACACTGATAGAGCCTTATATAAACCAGGAGATACGGTTCATTTCGCCGGATTTGTGCAGGATTTAGCAAAAGTAACAAAAGAAGGAAATTGAATTCAGACCGGATTTGTTGTCGTAGAATTAAGGAACCATGAATACAATAGCACTCAAAAACTCGTTATCAGCAAGCTTGATGAGTTTGGAGGATTTGAGGGATCTTTTAAACTTAGTGAAAATCTCGGATTCTATCAGCTTTCTTTCCTTTATGCTCCAGAAAAAGATAAAACAAGTGAAGAAGATTTCAATAATGACCGAAAAGCACGAGAAAACTACAAAAAAACGCATCCTATCAGTCAATATTGGACTGATTTACAAGTGCAAGAATTTCAAAAGCCAAGTTTCATCCCAAAGCTCAAAAAGGCAGTGAAAAATAATCAGCTTTATCTTGAGCTTGCTCCAAGCTACTATATGTGAGGCGAGCTCAAAGATTACGATTTGCATATGGAATACACCCTTTCTGCGAATGGGGAATGTATGGACTGTTGGTGGAGAGAAAACGGTGATTACTACTACAATTATGTTGCAAATGATAGATTTGGACGAGGTGGAGAATACCAAAAAGAACATTTAACCTGATGAAAAGTTCTCTTTCAGATCGGAGACCTTGAAAAGCTCAACTACAAAGGGAATAAACTCCAACTCAAAATCTTTGTTACTGTGAAAGACAATCTCTCCAATGAGACCCGCTCAAGTGTAGAATATCTTGATATTGAACCTGAGGTCAAGATTGGACTCAACGGATATGCTTATGATTGGCTTGATGAAGCCTCACTCAAAAATTACAAACTCAATGCAAAGATTGAAAAAAATCTCAAAAAAGTAAAAGAAATCAGCTATGAACGATACTTTAGACCTTTTGATTTCAAGCAAGAAACAGATACAGAAGGGACCTATTTCTATGTCAATGGAACTTCCATGAAACTTGTCCAAACCTGAACACTAGAAGCAAAATCTGAATTCAACATTCCTCTTTTCTTCCATGAATATCAAGGCGGGGAATACTTCCTCAAAGTCATTACCAAAGATGAAAACGGAACAACCAATGGAGAAGTGGATAAAAATATCTATTATTACGATAGCAAGTTTGATAAGGGATTCCAAGGAGATATGGAGAACAATTACAGTCTCCATGTAGAGATTCCAAGAAAAAATTATGAAATCTGAAAGAAAATCCCAATCACCATCAATCCATACATCAAAGGAGCGACGGCACTTATTACTGTAGAAAGAGGAAACCAGATCCTAGAAAAACAATTTGTAAATCTTGATGGGAAAGAGCTTTCCATCACAGCAAAAGATGAGTTCTATCCTAATGTTCAGGTCAGTGTAACCCAGTTCGTTGGAGAGCAGATCAATAGCCAACTCTGAGCTAGTGGAGAACAGAAAAGGCATGAACCTGCATTTTTTGCCTGATATGCTGAAGCCTTAATTCAAGAAAATCTGAAAACTATCACCATTCACATAGAAAGCGACAAAAAGGAATACCAACCTTGAGAAAAAGTAAAACTCAAAATTCAGACCACCGACCACAAAGGAAAGGCAGTGACTGCGAGAGTTTCACTTAGTGTGGTTGACAAAGCACTGAGTGACCTTTACGATCTTATCAAAGAGCCAATTCCTTATTTCTACAATAGGCTCGGAAGCAGTATTGGAAACTTTGGAAACCGAAAAAATCTCTACTATGCTTTGAGGACCTTCTTTGCTGATGGTGAAAAAGGTGGAGGTGGAGCCGATGGAAGCTTAAAGAACCTCAGAAAGAAGTTCTATGACCTCGCTTTTTGGAATGCGGCAATCATTACCACAGGAGGGAAAGCTGAACTTGAATTTGATTTGCCTGATAATCTCACGACTTGGATGATAGATGCAATCGCCGTTTCCAATAAAAGCCAGCTTGGAACAGAGAGAACGACCTTCAAAGTCAATCAGCCACTCTTGATTGAGGCAAATTTGCCAACTTTCTTGACGATAGGAGATCAGATTTCGCTTCCTTTCAAGCTTATCGCTGATACCAATAAAATCGAATCATGAACTGAAATTATCCTCAAAGGACAAGTAAAAAATCAGAATGGAGAAGTTCTTCAATCCTTTGAGAAAAAAGGTATCGTAAATTCCAAATTCGAAGTAATGATTAGTGTTGATGAGAACCTTTTTGAGAGTAAGTTCCTCTTTATAGAGGCAGAGGTCGCTTATAGTACCTACAAAGATGCCGTGCAGTGGAAAATACCAATTAGAACAGAAGGACTCATAAACAAAACATTCTCACTTGAACAAAATAAAAACGGACAAAAGACCTTTAGCTTTGAAGATGAAGCTGTAAAAGGGAAATTGATTGCTCGTCTTGCTCCGTTCCCAACTAGCGTTTTAGCTCAGCCTTTTGAATACTTACTCTGGTATTATCCAAAAAGTTCATCAGAAAACCTGATTAGAGTCGCCCAAACAGCATTAGAAGCGAAAAAACTGACTGAAAGCTGACTTTTGACAGGAGATCTCGTGCAAAGTGGAAATATCCACCTCAGCAATGACCAGCGAATACCGATTGAAGAGCTCTTGGAAAATGTGATACAACAACTTGCAAAAAGGCAAAGCCGACAAGGTGGAATAAAAAATCAAGAAAATTTCCGTGCTTATGAGTATAGTCTATCGATCCCTAGAGAAGAACAAAGAGAAACTACAAATTATGACATCAGCATTTCCGCATTTGCACTCCTAGAAACGATGAAAGAAAGCGGATATGCAAAGCTCATTCCTCAGGAGTTTGAAACTAAGCTTGTAAAATATCTCAATACCCTTGGAAACAACACTCCAGAACTCTATCTCTACTATCTCACACAGAAAAAAACCAAGCAAAACATAAATACCACAATCATTTCACAGCTCCAGAAAAAACATCCAAACAATATCGCAGTTCAGACTTTGAGTTTCTTGCTTCTTTCTCAAAAGAATAACGAAAAAATCGCTGAAGAACAAGCAAAAAATCTGAATACCCTCTTTACTCAGGCTTTTGAACAAGGCAAATACTTTGATGGTTTGATTATGGATATGAAGGCTCTTCAGGCTTACTATTTGAAATGACTTTTATTGGCTCATAAAAAGTTCCCAAAAAATCAGAGTTTTGAACAGCTAATTGCTGAGCAGATCCTTTCTTTGCTCAAATCCAGATCACAATATGGAGTGCGAAGTCGATCCTCTACGACCAATTTCCTTGTCCTAGAAGCGATTAATGATGCTTTAACAAGCTATTATGCTCAGCAGGGACAGGCAAGCAGCTGTGAGCTCACAATTGGAGATCAGAAATTTAGTCTTGCAACTGAGAAAGTACCTGTACAAACGAGTCAGACTTTTGAACATCTTGCTTCTCTCCCTGTAAAACGAAGCTGTAAAGGATCAGCATTCCTAGATCTTGAAGTAGACTATCTACTCAGAGATATCTCAAAAAAGAAAGCTGAACTCCATAATGTAGAAAACTTCAGCCTCAAGACTCCAGAAAAAGCGAATATCGGCACCAGAACCGAGCTCAAAGCCAGCTTTAAAACCAAGAAAGAGGCTAAAGATCTGACAGTAGAGTTTTCAATCCCAGCAAATCTCAAACTTCAATCAAGCCTAAATCCTTGAGATGAATTTGAAAACGGAATCTTCAACTTCAAAAATGATTGGGAATGTTTCCCTGACAGTTATGAATTTAGATTTGATCGTATCGTGCTTCGTTATGCCTTACTTAGAGCTGGGAAACAATGCGATTTCACCTTCTATGCATTGCCAAGTTTTGAGGGGCAATTTGTCCTTCCATCAAGCAAGCTCTATGAAGCAAATGCTACAGAGGTTTGGTGAAGTAGCAGGATTGTAAAGGAGTAAAAAACCTTTATTAAAAATAAAAAACCTGATTAGATCGAACAATCAGGTTTTTTTTATTGAGGAAAAGTTTTTTTAAGCATAATCACAATGTTATACTCCCACTCTAAAGTAGATCTCTTTATCAACGAGTTCTCTTTTTGTTCCTCGTTTAAGAGAAGAGATCTGCTTGATAATCTGCACTTTCTCTGGACTATTAGCATAAGGCAAGCCATCAGGAAAGCCTGGATAGAGCACCTTTGCCTTGAAACTAAAGGGTCTTGTCTGCTGATTATTGATGGATACTTTACAAGCTCCCATAAAAGCTTCAGTAGAAGTCAGATCCGTTTGATTAAATTCAGGTTCAAATTCTTTGGTTAAGAACTCCGCATCTGGAGCTCCGACTTTAAAGACAAACATATTTCCAATATTTCCAAAAATCGTTTTAGAAAGGTCCATATTCCCTCCAAGTCCTTCTTGCTTGAGCTGATCGGTATACTGATGAGCCACAACAAGTCCTACCTTATATTTTCTGGCCTCGGAAAGAATAGATTCAAAAGACTGAGAAACATAGTTTTGAAATTCATCCACATAGAGATAGTGAGGGACTCTATCTTTTTCAGAGATTTTTGCCCTCTTGAGTGCAGAAAGTTTTACCTGCATTGCAATAATTTTTCCGATTAGTTTTGAAGTTTCCTCACCAGCGATACCTTTTGAAAGATTCATTAAAATGATTTTCTTTTGCTGCATTGCATCATACATATTGAAAGCTGACTTTGGCTGACCGATAATATTTCTGACATAAACCCCTGTCGTAAACGGACCAAACTTTGCTTGAATAAATGGAATAATCTCTGCCTTTTCACGATCTCCCATTTTCTTGTAGGTTTTATTCCATCGCGAAGCAACCACCGGATCTTTCAGATTTCTAATTTTTGCTTCTGCAAAAGCTTCATCAGTAAAAAGCCTCATAATATCCACAATCGTTCCTCCTTCAGGCTGATCCATGAGGAGTAAACACCCATTTCTGAAATAATCCTGAATTCTTGGTCCAAAAATTTCAGGTCCATACATCTGAATAAACATTTCTACAAGGTCATTGGTTACCACATCTTTTTCATCGCTATCTTCCGGATTTACCTCAAGCGGATTGAGTCCAATCGGATAAGCCGTATTCCCAAGATCAAAATAAATTAGATCATCAATCCTCTCTTTTGGAAACCGTTTCAAAAGATATTCACAAGCTTCCCCATGGGGATCAATGAAGGTAAATCCTCTCCCATTTTTCATATCATCTACTGCCTGGGCATACATAATTGTAGATTTTCCAGTTCCAGTCTGACCGAGGATGTAAATATGTCTAAATCTATCTTTGTCGGTGATTCTGATTTCTCTTTTTACCCCTCCGTAAGTATTATAACCAACAACAATTCCCTCAGTCGGTAAATCATCTGGAGCAGGAACAACCTTAAATTTCTGCCAAGCGATTCTCGGATTTTGATTGAATCTTCCGTGGGGAAAATGAATAATTGAAGAAAGTTCCTTGATATTGAGAATCGTCGTTTTATTAAATTTTTTGATATCTTCAAGAAGCGGATTATCACTATAAAAAAGCCTCATCACATAATGCTTGGCAAATTTCCTTAGATCTTGAGCCTTACTAAATTTGATAGTATTGAGTCAGATATAGTTATACTGATTAAAAAGCCTAGAAATATCATCAATAATTTTTTTTGGTCTTGCTTGATCTGGTGAGGTTGCAATTGTTCTCATCTTCACCTGGAAAAGCTCATCATCCATTTTTTTATCAAAATCTCCGAGCTGCTGCTGTGAGAAGTTATGCTTCTTTTTTTCCTGCTCTTTTTTGTTTTCCTTGTCTTCTTTTGATCCTGAGTTTCGGATTTTCTTGATAATCCCTCGGAATCCAAGAGCTTTCTTTCCATCCTTGATATCATCAGCCTTTTTTCTCATTTTTTTGAGCCAATCTTCATGCAAAGGCTCTACCAAAATCTGAATTCAGACTTTTTCATCTCTATTAATATTAGAAAACGCCGACAAAATACTATCCATCGGATCTGCTTCAAAAGCCTCATATGTCTTGATCGGATGAACGCTATCTTTAGTCAGAGAGAACTCTCCTCCAGCAAAAAATTTTCCTGCTTCCAAGAGTTTTGGCTGTTTAACCTGCTCTACAATAGCTCCGATATAAAAAGAAGAAATCATCTTTTCTACAGTCATGAGATGTTCCTTTGGCACTCCTAGGAAAAATTTAATCACCTCTTTTTCAACAATCATTTCCATACTGATTGCATTATTCCCAAACCACTTATTCTCCCAGCCTTCATCAAAGATTGCATAAAAATTTTTGTAGACCTGATTCATAAGCTCAATATTCTGCTTCATAGATTGAATATGATCTTTTGCATCAATATCTGAACTTCTCGCTACCGCATTTTTAGGGATTTGAACTTGGAGAAATCTGATTTGTTTTGATTGTTCGACTCTATGTTTTTTCTGAAAATGCAAAAAAACGATTCTCCAAATGAGAACTCCAACAACTCCAAGAATAGCAGTTGCTACAAGACTTACTATAAAATATAAAAAGTGTTCTCCCATAGCTATTTTATCGTTTCTAGCAAAAGTAAATCATACTTAAAGTATAGTTTTTTTGGCAAAAAATGCAAATTTTGGGAACTTTTATATTAAACAGTTCCTCTCCCTCTCTCTTTATTATTAAAAGCGTTCATTGTATAGTGAAATCAGCTTAGGTATTCCCTAGTTTAGAAGATTTTGCTACAAGATAGGCAAGCCCCAAGGCATCAGCAGCATCATTGTATTCTGGTAATTCTTGGAGTCTAAAAAGCTTCATAATCATCTTCTGAACCAAGAGTTTGTCGGCTCTACCATTTCAAGTTATATATTTTTTGAGCTCAATTGGAGTAAATTCTCTGATTTGAATCTTTTTTTTCATTGCCATTGTGAGTAGAATCGCCCTAATTCCAAAAACAAACTCTGCATTATTCTGATTATATTTCGTAAAAAAAAGTTTTTCCATACTCACAGTATGTACCTGATACTTTTCAAAAAGCTCAGTAAAAAAATCTGAAATCTGAAGCATTCTTTCGTACTGATCTTCTCTCGTAGGACTGACTTTTTTCTGAAGCAGAATCCCTGCATCAAGGATTTTCAAATCATCATCAATTAATGCGTATCAGAGCTTTCTTACTCCAGGATCTATTCAAAGAATCATGTATGATAGTTAAGAATATAGAATTAAGAAGATAGCTTTTTATCTTTTAGCGATTTCTAAGACTTGATTTCGGATATTCATCGCCTGAATCTCACTATTGTGTGTGATCGTATAGAACTTCATTTTTCTCTGTTTGACGAAATCCTGAAGAAGCTGCGCAACCTTTCCAACCGTTTCAGCATCAAGATTATTAACTGTTTCATCGAGGAAAAGCATCTCAGTTTTGAGATAAGAGGAAATTGCGAGCATTCGCACGAGTTTAAGGATCGTCCTCTGTCCTCCACTCAGACTTTTAACATCTCTTTCTCCCTTTTCATCGATAATCTTGGTTTCAAGTTCGAGTTTTTCGCTTTCTTCTTTGAGCTTGATCGTAATGGTATAATCTACAACACTTGCAAGATAGGCATTGATGATTTCACTCAATACTGGCAAATATTCACTCAAAACAAAAAGCAGAAGCTCTTTATTGAGAATCGTATAGAGATTCCCGAGGATTTTTTCTTCTTCAGTCAGATATTTGATTTTGAGCTGTAAATCATTCCACTCATTGATGAGAAAATCCAATTGTTGTAGTATTTGTTCATAAGCTACAAGCATCTGCTTTGCTTGAGCAAGTTCTTGGAGAGGAAGCTGACGCATTGCATCTTCTAATTGTTCTTTCTTTTCTAGGATTTGAGAGCTTTCTTGGGATAGGGATGAAATCTGCGTCTTGAGGCTTTCAATCGTACTTTGAAGTCAGCTTTTTTCTTGTTGATACTTTTCTCTGTTTTCTAAACGTGTTTCTTGCTCTTGAAGATCTTTCTCGAGGCGAGAAATCTGGGTAGAAAGCTGTTCTCGTTTTTGGCTAGCGGTTTCTAATGTTTTGTAGTCAAAACTCTGCAAAAACTCTCTCAAAATCTGGATCTTTTCTCCATTTTTTGTTTGCTCTGCTTGAAGCTTCTCCTTTTGTTCTGCAAATTTCATTCCGCTCTTTAGATACTCTTGTTCTTGATTCAGCTTTTCTTTTTGTGATGTGAAATCAATCGTAGAAATCTGCTTTTGGAGAGCTTGCTGTTCCTCAAGGATCAGTTTTTTTTGTTCTTCCCTCTGCTGAAAATGACGCTGATTGATCAGGCGAACAAAAGGACAAGGTTTCGAGAGTTCAGAGCAGTCAAACTTCTCATCTTTGCTGGTCTGCTGATCAAACTGCTCGAGCCTCTCAGCAATCGCCGTTTCTTGCTTGGAGAAAAAGCTTTCTTGCTCTTGGAGTGCTTTAATTTGCTGTTGAAGTGTGGAAATTTCAGATTGTTCCTTTTCTTTTAGCGTCGTGAGTTGCTGAAGGAACAGGTCGTTTTGTTGCTTCAAATGCACGCCAAGCTGTAAAAGTTCTTGAATAAAAGATTTATTTCCAAGAAGTGAATAGCTCGTTTTCGCTGGAATGTTAAACTCCCCTCCCCACTGCTGGATGAAAGCTTGTATTTCCTCGCTATGGGCTTGGAATTCCAATGCCTCTTGCTGGCTCAGAAGCAAAGATTTTTCTGCTTTGAGTTTTGCAAGCCCCTCCGCATTGATCTCTGAAAGGAGGGTATCAAGTTGAATCACTTGCTTTTCGTACTGGGAAAGCTGGGATTGTAGGAGGGAGCTCTGCTCCTTGAGTTTTTGTTCTTGCTGGGAAAGGAGTCCGTATTCAGTTTTTTGTTGTTGATGTATGGCTTGTTGAGTTTCCAAGCTTTCATTGAGTACAGGGAGAAAAGTCTTGAGACTTTCATCAAGTGAAAAATTCTGGATGCTGAGTTTCTCCTGCATCATTTCAAGCTCACTGATCACTGGATGTTCACTAGGAAGAAGTTTCTGAAAAAAAGAAATCGAAGTCAGACTTTTATACTTTTGAAAAAGTGCTTGAAGAAAGCTGCTTAGTTTCTTTTCGTAGCTTGAACTCTCTTGATAGGCTTTAATCTGGAATTTAACTTCGTTTCTCTTATCTTTAACGATCTCTTTGCTTTCATCGATCCCCAGCAATCAAAAGACATGCTTCAATACCTCTAATCTCTGAGCAGGTTGCATCTCAAAAATATTCTCCGCATCTTGCAAGAGAAAAATCGTGCTGACAAAAACCTCCTGAGGTGGAAGAAGCTGATTGAGCTGTTGTTGGAGGTCGGTTTCGTTCTTGAAGGTCAATTCCTCGAGTGGAACGTTCGCAGCTTGGAGTAAAAGCTCAATATCCTGATCATAGCTAAGAGGACTTTCAGCTTTTATTTTTTGTTGGAGGGTGGCCGCCTCCTCTGGACAGTTAAAAAGCTGAGAAGCGGTCGAATCTCTACTCTTCCCTTGCTTGAGGGTCCTGATGATGAAATAGCATTGCCCATCGACTTCGAAAAGCAGTTTGATCACCCCTATTTTTGACTGAATATTGAGAATATTCCTCGTGGAACTTTTGTAGAGTGCATAGGTTGGCCCATCAAAAAAGAGGAAACTCTTCCCCGTCCCAATCGGAGCTTTGATCAAATAATTTCCTTGTTCAAAAAAAAGGCTGATCGTCTGATCTTTGAATGGTCCTATATTGTGATAGCTAATGGCAAGGAGATTGAGCATAGGCATCGCTAAATAAAACTGCTTTTAAGATAGAGATATGCTCGAGATTTGCAAGAGGAAGGGAAGGCTGAAGTAATTTGTAAAACAGCTTTATCCTCCTCTAGCTCAAGTGGCTTATTCAGGTAGAATATGTTCTGAATACTTGTGTAAGAAAAAAAGAAGAAAAGCTGACTCTTGAAGATCAGGTTTTTAGACTCATTCTAAGGATCAACTCTTCAGAACTTTGTAATAATGTTTATGGAAGTGTAAGCACTCACATGATATACCTCTCCTCTTTTCTTCCTACTGCATTTCCAAGTATGAAATTCATTGAAAATAGCATTTTGAGAGAGAAAACTTTTGTTGCTCAGGGGAGATCAGAATTTTTCTCTATTTTCAAGACTTAGCTTCCTTTCATCACAAAAAAAACCACGGAAGCAGATATCTCCCGTGGATTTTAATTTAAAAATTCCTTGCTCGCTCGTCTCCCCCGTAGAGTTGATGAGAAATTTCGTCAAGAAGCTCTTGATCAAGGGATCTAGATCTACAATTTAAAACTTTTTTGAAAATTGTAGCATCCCCGACGATCATCTCCCTCGGCAATATTTTTTTGTTTTTTATATCTGTTAGCAACTCACTAAGTCGCATATTAAGATAATTCACAATTCCAGAGGAAGCGTTAGATTCTCTATAATCAGAGAACCATTTTTCTTCATTTGGATTATTTATGTCCTTTACCAAAGAGGCAAAGAACTTCAGATAATTTTTAATGTTTTTTTTCATTTTTTCTATTTTTTTTAATTAATGAGGAATAATATATCCATATACAAGGAAAAGTCAATCGAAAAAAAAGATCAGCACTTTTTTGCATAAAAAAAGTTTTTACCTATACTTAAGGATAAGATTTTTATTTATCAAACAAGCTAATACCCCATGGATCATTTTTTTCTCGCGTTTTCTCTCATTCTCTGAGCGGTAATTCTCGCACTAGGAGCGATGAAGATTCTCAAACAACCGATGATTATTTGATATATTTTGGCAGGGACGGTTATTACGCTCCTCTTCCCTCATTTCTTCCAAGGCTCTGAAAATTATAATCAATTCTCGGAGATTGGGATCGCTTTTTTGCTGTTTATCGTAGGAATGGAACTCAATCCTGCAATGCTCAAAAAAATCTGAATAAAGACGATTGTTATTTGAATCCTTCAGGTGATTTTGACGACGGTACTAGGGATTTGAGTCTGACTTTTGTGGAATTTTGATCTCATGACTTCAATCTATCTAGGATTTGGATTTGCTTTTAGTAGTACGATTGTCGTACTCAAGCTCCTTGATGACAAAGAAGATATGGATTCGATCTATGGAAGGCAAGCGGTAGGAATACTCGTTTTACAAGATATTATGGTAATGCTTTTTATGCTTACTATGGCGACGATTTCTTCATTTGAAGGGGATGCTGATAAGTTTCAAATTATCGGTCTTCTCTCACTGAAATTATTTGGACTTGGGATTGGACTGTATCTGGTAACGAAGTATATTCTCCCAACGATTACCAAAAAGATCGCCGAATCTCAAGAGTTCCTTTTTCTCTTTTCGATCGGATGGTGCTTTATTGTAGCGAGTATTTTTTATCTCCTTGGATTTGGGCTAGAAATCGGAGCTTTGGTTGCGGGGGTTGCACTGGCGACTTCTCCATATAGATTTGAAATTACGAGTAGGATTAAGGTGCTTAAGGATTTTTTCATTGTGATGTATTTTGTCCTACTGGGATCTCATGTTTCTTTTTCTGAGCCGATCAACTGAGGAATGGTTGTCAGCTTTTTGCTTGTAGTTATGTTGATTAAGCCATATCTCATCATGTGGCTTATGAAATTTATAGGGCATACGAAGAAAAATGGATTCTTCACAGGAACTGCACTCGGTCAAATGAGTGAATTCTCTTTTATCATCATCTCTATGGGAGTAACGAGTGGAATCATTCAGGATGCTTCCTTGATTACGATAGTAACGATTGCGGGGATTCTCAGTATCATCTTTTCGAGTTATTTAACGGTCTATAATCATAGCTTTTACAATAAGATTCCAAATAAACTCAAACAATTTATCCCTTGACTCAAGAAAAAACTCGCTGAGAAAGAAATTGGACAGGAAAATGATATTCTGATTTTTGGATTTTGAAGATTTGGAAGCAATCTTTACGATCATTTCCACAAAAAATATAAGATTCTTATCGTTGATGAGCATCCTGCGATTATTAACCATCTCAATACTCAGGGAATTAACTGTCTTTATGGAGATGCGATGGATTTGGAGTTTCTAAGGGAAATTAATCTTTCTGGAACAAAGATGATTCTCTCGACGATTAGAGATAGTGATGTGAATATTGCAATTCTTAAGGTACTAAAAGAAAAAAAGTCTGATTTAATCGTGGTTTGTATTGCCAATCATATTCACGAGGCGATTTCACTGTATGAAAAGGGGGCTGATTATGTGATTATGCCACACTATATCGGTGCTGATCATACCTCGATTATGCTGGAAGAATTTGGGCTTGATGTAGAAAAATTCCTCAAAAACAAATCACAACAGGTAGAGAACCTCAAAAAGAAGAGTAATGATTTGCTTTTGGAAGAATTGATGAAAAAGTAGGTTATTTTTTATTCTAAGCAATAATGGGAAAGGTTGAAGGCAACCTTTCTTTTTGATTTTTAGAAGAAAATAGCTATACTCCTCTCTTGAATTTACCCTCTAGGAAAAAGCTGAATGAAATTTCATGTGATTACCTTAGGCTGTCAGATGAACTACTCTGATACTGCCAGAATTACTTCTGTTTTGAAAAACTGTGGATTTAGTCGTGTAGAGACGATCGCTGAGGCAGATATTGTGATCTTTGATACTTGTTCTGTCCGCCAAAAATCTGAGGATAAAGTCACCGGAAAGCTCAAGGAAATTCCACTCAGCAAGAAGGTTTGGATTACAGGATGCATGATTCAGCACACGATGAGAAATCAGAAAATCAGCTCTGCAAGCAAGATTCCAGAACAGCTCAAAACCTGAAATTTCTCAGGAGCGATTTTAAGCAAGGAGCCAAGAATTGTCGGCCTCAGTTCTGAAGAGATCAATGAACTCAAAAAAGCTGATACTTCCGATATTGTGGGAATCAACCATACTTTCAATCCACTTTTTCATTCTCTTTCCCAGAAATGGCCGAATATTGAGCTGTTTTTCCGTATTGATGATACTGGTTTTTTGCCTTTGATGCTGAAGAGGTTGGGCTATGAGATAAGCTATGATCAAGAACTTACGAACGAATATTCCACTATTATCCCTGAGGGCATCAACTCAAGTATGAATGCACATCATACCACCGCTTATATTCCGATTTCTAGTGGCTGTAATCAGTTTTGTGCCTATTGTATCGTGCCCTATGCTCGTGGATTGGAAAAATGGTTTCCTGTGGAGCAGATCATCAACGAAGCTAAAATTCACCTTGCAAATGGAGTCAAAGAAATCTCGCTCCTCGGACAAATCGTGAATAAACATCCAGATTTTTTGACCATTGTAAAAGAGCTTTTGAAGCTTGAAGGCTTGGAACGATTGAGATACACTTCTCCCTATCCGACCTACTATTCTGATGAACTTCTCGCCTTGCATGAAAATGAGCCGAAGCTCTGTCCGCATATTCATATCCCATTTCAGTCAGGTTCTACGCCGGTTTTGAAGAAGATGTTTCGTGGCTATAGTGCCGAGCAGTGTTATGAATTTATAGACAAGATCAGGGCATTGAAAAGACCAATTTCTATCACGACCGATATTATCCTTGGATTTCCAGGAGAAACTGAGGAGGATTTTCAAGAAACTTTAAAGCTGACGGAGTATGGGCGTTTTGATATGATTTATATGGGGATTTATAGCAATCGTCCAGGGACTTTCGCAGATAGGAAATATCCTGATGACATCCCTTATGCAGTGAAGCACGAGAGGCGAAGTAGACTTAATGAGCTTTTGCATCGCATTTCTGAAGAAAATAATCAACAAGAAATCTGATCCCAAAGACTGATGATGATCAACGAAATCAGCAATCAAGGGGACCTTTACGGTTATACGGACAATATGAAGCAGATCACTGTTAAAGCAAGTGAAAAAACTACTCAGCTCAAGCCAGGAATGCTTGTCCCTGTAAGAATTACCAAAGGAGTGGTCTTTAAGCTAGAAGGAGAAATTTTTAAGGAAAGAAATAAGGGAATTTAGATATGATATCTTTCTTCTAAAGATTGCTTTCCTTGCAAACACAAGGCGAATCCCTACACTTCAGTCAGTTTTTTAGCTTTTTTCTTTTCTTGATGCAAAAAATTCTCAAAGGGCTCACGGTCTACAAAATTTGATACGGAGGCATCGGAATCGCGAAGCTCCCTGATGGCAAGAAAGTCCTTATCAAAGGCGGTGCTTTGCCTGGAAGTATCGTAGATGTTCGCGTAGTAAAATCAAGAAAAGACTATGTAGAAGCTCATTTGCTTGAGATAAAAAAACAGAATTCAGAACTCCTTTCTGGGAAAGCAATTTGTCAGCATTTTTTCTCTCCTTTTATGCAGGGGCAGGATTCTGAGCTTCAGGCGTATCAAATTGGTTGTTGAGGCTGTAAATGGCAAGTGATGAACTATGAATCTCAGCTTAATCTCAAATCGGAAATCGTGAAAGATGCATTCTGAAAGCTGGCTAAGAAGCAGGAAATCTGATTTTTGCCGATTGTGGCTTCTCCTCTGCAAGAAGGCTATAGAAATAAAATTGAGTTCAGCTTTGGGGTTTACAAGCAGCTGGAGGAGGCGTTCAAAAAGGCGAAAAAAAGCTGATCCTCAGAAGAAGACTTGCTAGCTCAGGGGATGAAAAAATATGCGATAGATTCCAATTTCAACCTTGGATTTCACAAGCAGGGGGAGTTTAGCAAGATCGTGGATATTTCCGCTTGTGGACTGATTTCTCAGAAGGCGAATCAGATTTTTTCTCATTTGAAGGCTTTGTGTAAGGATTCTGGGCTTGCGGTCTATGATCAGAAGACACATCAGGGATTTTTCCGCCACCTTGTGATTAGAGAAGGGGTGAACACCGGTCAAACGCTCGTGAATCTCTCCGTTTCAGATAATAATCTTGCTTCTCACGAGCAAACTCAGCTCCGAGAGCAGTTTTTGGAAAAGTTAAAAACTGATCCTTTTTTGCAAGAGCAGGTGTCTACTTTTGTGATCAGCTATAATAACGGTTTGGCTGACATCGTCCGTAATGCAGAAACCGAAATTAAGACTTTCCGAGGCGAGGGAATGATTTATGAGAACTTGGATTTCTCTGCTTTTATGAATGCTAATCCTGACCAAGAAAGCGAGGCGATCACGGTAAATTTCAGAATTTCTCCTTCTTCCTTTTTCCAGACTAATACGCTTGGTGCGCAAAGGCTCTTCTGAACTGCGATGAAAATGATTGGGCATGTTGAGGGGAATGTGCTGGATCTCTACTGTGGGGCGGGAAGTATCGGGCTTTCTCTGCTCAAAATGGGGATTGGAAAGGAGCTTGTGGGCGTGGAAATCGTGGAAGAGGCGATCGTAGATGCTCGGCATAATGCGAAAATCAACGGTTTGGAAGCAAAGAGCTTTTTCGTGGCTTCTCCTGCGGAAAAAATGCTTATCAATTTCCCAGAGCTTAAAGAGAAAATTCAGAATGTTGGCTTGGTGGTGATTGATCCACCGCGTGAGGGCTTGCATCCGAATGTGATCAAGTATTTGGCAGATTTGAAGCAGCAGTATGCGTTTAAGTTGCTCTATATTTCGTGTAATCCGATCACGATGGCGAGAGATATTGAGCTATTGGTGGAGGAAGGCTTTAGTTTCAAGCAGGTACAAGGGGTGGATATGTTTCCGCACACTCATCATATTGAATGTATTAGTGTGTTAGGATAGAGATTTATTTTGTATCTTTCTATGGAAACTTGTTGGATTTTAGATGATCAATATGGCGAAAAGATTTATAAAGAAATCAGATATTTTTTTCCCTGATTGGGATTATCTAGTAAAAAAGAACATAATAAACCCGCTTGAGTTCGTAGATAAAATTCAGAATTGAGATATTATTTTGCTTGATAACTATTTCCCCCTGAAAATGATGGGAAGAAGCTCTAGGAGATATTTTCTTAAAAGAATTTATGCAAAAGAAGAAAAAAGTCAGAATTGTATGTATTTCTGACTATGGAGAAAAGTTATTGGAAATGTATGATAATTGGGAAACGGCTTATAAACACTGATATATTATTGGATTTGTAAAAAGTAAAGACTGATTTGAAATAGGTGAATTATTTTTGTAAAAATAGCTATTATTAGAATTTTTAAGTAGCTATTAAACAACCTCCACTTTCCCCTCATTCCTAACGAAACAACCTTGCCTTTCACCATTACTCTAAGCTCACCAAAAAGGCAAAATCAGACTTCCGACCTTTTGAAACCACCTCTCACTCTTGGACGAGAAAAATTGGATGGAAGAAAACACAAATTATCTTATTTTCAAAACCATAAACGCTTGCTTTTCCTTCGTAAAATACTACACTTTCTTCCATTTAGTAGTAAAAACAGATGAAAAAACTATGACTTTTCCTTTTATGATGGATTTCCTTTTTTGGGATTACTTTTGCAAATGAGATTAATCCTCTTCAACTCCCAAAATTTCAATATTTTGTGAATGATTATGCTGGCGTTCTTAGCCAAGAAGAAAGCGAAACACTGAACCAGCTCGCAGAAGCAACGGAAAAAGCAACAAAACATCAAATAGTCACGGTTCTCTTTCCTCATAGAGAAGGAAATGAGCTTTTTGATATTGCACTCAAAGCTTTTAATGACAATGGTATCGGAGATAAGGAAAGGAATGATGGACTTTTACTCGCAATTGCTACTGAAGAAAAGAAAATCAGAATTATGGTTTGATATGGATTGGAGTGAGAAGTTCCTGATCTTGTAGCAAGTAAAATTATTGAAAACCTGATCAGACCTGAAGTAAATAATTGAAATTTTTATCAAGCAGTGAAGAATTTTTATAGCTTCTTTACCGATGTAAACCTAAAGACTGAGATTGAACAATCAATTCCTAAAGAAAAATATTTCGATTCCGATACGATTCTTTTCGTGATTGTTTTGGTTTTTGAGATAGTATTCTTCACGTTCTGAGGAAGGAAGTCATGAAAGAGCCATTGGCGACTGAGTTCCTCAAGCTCTTGAGGAGGATCTAGCTCATCAGGAGGTTTTTCTGGAGGATGAGGACACTCATGAGGAGGAGGTGCTGGAGATTAGCTTGTACTTTAATGAAAAAAAGATATAAAAAATCTGACTTTTTATTTTCTTTATGAATATTGTCATGAAAAAATGGATTCTTTGGGGAGGACTGGTTCTCGTTCTTTTAATGATCTTTTCTGTCGTAATAGAGCAATACAATAGCCTTGTAAAGCTTGATGAGTCTGTAAAAACCCAGCGAGGACAGGTGGAATCTGTTTATCAGAGAAGAGCAGATCTCATCCCGAATATCGTTGCTACAGTCAAAAAAGAAGCGAATTTTGAACAAGAAACTTTGAAACAGGTCGTAGAAGCAAGGGCATCTACCACACAGCTAAATGTAAGAGCAGATAATGCTCAGGATTTTGCAAAATTTCAAGCAGCACAATGAGAACTTTCCCAAGCACTAGGAAAACTCTTAATGCTTACTGAAAACTACCCTACTCTTCAATCTAATAAAGCCTTTAGCGATCTAAGAGTTCAGTTAGAAGGAGCAGAAAATAGAATTGCTGTAGAGAGGATGAATTATAATACCGCAGTTCAAGCTTATAATACTGAAATGAGGTCCTTCCCTATTTCTCTAGTAGCGAAGAGTTTTTGATTTAAAAAAGCCAATCTCTTTGAGGCAAATAAAGGTGCTGAAGTTGCTCCTGTAGTGGAATTTTAAGTCATCATTGATAAAAGAAGAAAAGGCCTGATGAATATTCAGGTTTTTTTAATTGAATAAAAAGAAAAAGAATAAGAAGTGATTGAATTTCTCAGCTCTTTTTTTATACTTGATTAGATGAAAAATTCTTACTTTTACAATCTCTTAAATATGTTCCAACTCAAATCTTCTTATCAACCTGCCGGTGACCAACCCAAAGCAATCGCTCAGATTTCTGAAGCTTTTGACCAAGGGAAAAGTAAAATCACCCTCCTTGGTGCAACAGGGACCGGGAAAACCTTTACCATGGCGAATATCATCCAAAAAGTCCAGCAACCGACCTTGGTTATTTCTCACAACAAAACCCTTGCTGCTCAGTTAGCAACTGAATTTAAGGCATTTTTCCCCGATAATGCAGTGCATTATTTCGTTTCCTATTTTGACTATTATCAGCCTGAAAGCTATTTGCCGAGTTCAGGAACCTATATTGAAAAAGAGGCAACGATCAACGATGAAATTGAGATGTATAGGCTTGCGACGATGGCTTCGCTCCTCAGTAGAAAAGATGTAATTGTTGTGGCTTCAGCTTCTTCACTTTATGGTTTGGGGCAGAGTAGATTTTTTGAGGAGAACTGTTTACAACTCTATGTTGGGAAGAAATACGATTTCAATGAACTCAAAAGACAACTCCTCCATATGCAATATAAGCCAATCCATGGGAAGATTGAAAAGGGAATGTTTGAGATGAAAGGCGATATTTTGGAGATTTTCTCCTCTACGGAAAGGTGCCTGTATCGCTGCTTTTTTGATGAGGAATTTTTGGAGAGGATTGAGATGAGAGATGCCCAGAGTTATGAACTCAAATCCCCAGTCCAGAAAGCGATGATCCGACCTGCGACGCAATATCTCCAAGATGTGTCAGATTTGGAAACCATTCTCCAACAGATGAATGCTGAAAAGGAGCTTCGCGTAAAGGAATTTGAGAAAATGGGCATGGCGATTGAGGCAGAGAGGATCAAAAAAAAGGTGGAATACGATATCAGAATGATCAGAGAAACCTGATTTGTGAATGGGATTGAGAATTATTCCCTCTATTTTGATCAGAGATTACCAGGGCAACCACCGAATACGATTTTTGACTATTTCCCAGAGGATTTTTTGCTGATCGTAGATGAATCCCACATGACCATCCCTCAGCTCAGGGCGATGGCTCAGTGAGATAGGGCGAGAAAAAACAATCTGATTCGTTACGGATTCCGCTTGCCATCTGCGATTGATCATAGACCGCTCAGGTTTGAAGAATTGGAGGCGACTCTAGGGCGAAAAGAACTTGATGAAGTTGCTTTAGATGAAGCTGCTGCCGATTTAGAACTCGTTTCTGATGCTCATCAGCAGGTTTTAGCTTCACAAAAAGAAGAAAAAAAAGCTGATTCCTCCCTCCTCAATCGTGAAGTGAGAAAAGTGAATCAGCATTCCGTTCTGAGCCAAAAGATCAAAAAAGGGGCGAAATCTATCTTCCTCTCGGCAACTCCTGCGGAATATGAGCTTGAACTTTCCGAGCAAGTGGTAGAGCAAATCATTAGACCGACTGGGCTTTTGGATCCGATCACTTTTGTCTATCCAAAATCTGGGGATTATCAGCTTTTATTGGATTCTTTGCCAAAATTGCTGGAGAAAAAGCCCTATCTTCAGCAGTTCCTTGATCAGGAAGAAGAAAAGAAAGCAGGAAGTCTGAATTTTGAGGACTTTTTCAGTGATGAAAATCAAGACAACGATTAGCTCTTGACAATTCATAGAAGATATTTATTTCTTCTCATAACTTATGAATACTATAAAAGTAAGGAAATATAAATAATACATAACATTTTATTCTTACTGCTATTACTATCTATGATGAAAAAATTGCCCCTTGTATTAGAACGACTAATCAAAATATTCTTTTGGTGATTGCTTTTACAATTTTTTCTTCAAACTTTCGTTACGTATAAGCTTGGGTGGGCAGATGGTATCTGGAATATTATTTGGCTTTGGAAAGAAATTTTCATTCTGATTTTTCTCTGATGTGTTGGGTTTTGAATCTATGATAGGATCAAAAAAGAAGGAAAAGAAAAGATATTTTCCCGCTTCCACTCAACAGAAGTCTTCAGATTTTTAATCACCTTTTTAGCAGCGTGTGGACTGACCTTTCTCCTAGCAGTAGGAATTCAAAAAGTTGGATTATGAACCTATATTCTTTCATTTAAATATGACCTCTTAGCTTTTCTGATTTTCTTGCTTGGAATCGGATTAGTTTGGCTTTTTCCACTAGAACATATAAAATTCCACAAACGATACCAAAAAATTCTGAAATTCGTAATCTGGGGAGGCTTTATCTGGTGGGGAATTATCTTTCTAATCCCGAACTCGTTAAGACATTTTGGCTATTCTGCTCGTAATTTTGAAGGTTCACTCGGTACGAATCCACCTGCTGTGTATTATTCTCAGATTAATCAAGGATTTACGAGGAATCAATTTCTCTTTGAAAGACCACTTGGACTCTGATTTTTTCTTACTGCATTTCGACCTCTCTTTGCACTCATGTACCTCAGATTCCGCTCTAGAAAAGAACAAATTCGATGGACATTTGGATTTTGAATATTAACGTTTTCAACGCTTTCAAGGGCTGCATTAGGAGTTTGGCTCCTGCAAACTGCCATTTTGGCACTTATCATCTATCGAAAACAAGCAAAAAAACTGATTTTCTATATCTGAATTCCTTCTTTTATTGTCCTCCTTGCAGGACTTTGGCATTTTAGGGGAATTTTTACCAGAGAACATTCAAATACGGGCCATCTCGTCCTTTTGGAAGAAGGGATAAAAATCTGAATGCAGAACCCATTCTTCTGACGATGAGCAGGCTATTCAGGTCCAGCATCTCACCAATTATGTTTTAGATCTGAAGATAATCCAAGGTGTAAACTCATTAAAGAGATTAATCAAAAATACGAGATTTCTACCTATGGTTACAATCCAGAGAATCAGTATGTTCAGATTTTTATGGAATATGGATTCATAGGGCTTTTACCTCGGCTCTTTTGCTTCTTGTGGCTTACCTGGGTAGGACTAAAGACGATCAAACCTTTACTCCTTGAAATGAAAAAAGGAAAAAAAGCTGACCAAAAAATCATCAATCAGCTCGCTCTTTTGTGTGCATTTGGGTTAGGAATGTTTGGACTCGCACTGGAAGGTCTCGTTTTGCATAGCTTCGTAGACAGAATGATCGTCTATCCGTTTATGCTCTTGTATGGGCTAAGCTATGGAAGCATAAAAAAGGAATAGAATAGTGCTTAAAATTTCTCTATAATTTTTTCTCTAGATGAAGTAATTTTTTGGTAGATAAAAGATATTTCTATGACCTCATCTCCTGTTTTTTGCACTCAGCAAGTTGTAGATAATAAGGAGGTCTTCAAAAATGACGATATTGTGTGATTTCTCTTATTCTGTAACCTACTCCAGACTGCTCTAACCTTTTCCCTTTTATATCAAAGATTCCTTTACTGCTTGAAGAGCCAAGTGTTTTCACATAGCTTTTACCATATCTCATAAAGGGAGCACTAACGACCATTTCTATATGATAAATAGGATTATGCTTTTTTGATCATGGTTTCTGATCCCAAAACATAAAATCTCCCCTTCTAATCTGATTTTTACTAATTTTTCTGCTATGAGATGAAAACATTGCAGCAGTAAAACGAGAGGGGAACACTACTCATAGCTGAGAAAATATTGAATACCAAAATCCTGAACAATCAAATCAATCTTCTCCAATTCCTCATCGCACATAAGGAGAAGTAATCTTTTGATCAGCACGTTCAATAACTAAAGTAATCAAATCATCTTCCATTATTTTATGGAAAAAATAAAAGCACCATTTCTTTTATACTTTTTTGAAGAACATCTTCAAACGGAAAAATATCTTATCCTACAGCGTAAAAATGACTTTTAAAAACTTTCGTAGATTTCATATATTCTTCTAGTTTCTTTGGCTCTGTAGATGCAATTCAAGCAACCTTGATATAGGGATCTAGTACCATCCGTTCTCCATTTTTATCTCTAAAAGCTACTGCCCTATGCCCATATCCAGATTTAGAATCAGGAAAAATATCAGCTACATTCACTCCTTTCATAGCATCAAAATCTGAAATCGAGAGTGGAGACCAATTTCTTTTAGGTCTTTCCTCTATTTTAGATGCTGGCAAAGAAGATTGATATTCTTTTTCTGTTGGTTTAGTAGTAGAAGCATCCCATGCATTACCTGAAGGGAAAGTTAATCAAAACTGCTGTGCATTAAATTTAGCCGTTGCTGCACAAAGTGTTACTCCAGTTTTAGGATTCCTACGAAAAGGAGAAGACTGAATTTTTGTAGCATCAAATCCTTCTATATTTCATAGATTTTCTTTTTTTTCAGAGGAAGGAATGACTTTTGTGGCCGATTTTGTAGTTTCCTCTGAATTAGCAGCCTCTAAAGTTGAAGATTCTTTTTCTGAAGTTAGATCTGGATCTTGAGGAGTTGATTCAGACTCTTGAAATTGTGATTCAGACTCTATTGAAGGGGTCAAAATCTGATTTTTTAAATCCGCAATTTCTTGCTCAGTAGCAGCATTATTAAGCTTCTCTCTAAAATTTTTTAGATCTCATGAAAGTCAAGAAAGAGAATTTAAAGCCTGCTCTACTACTGCATCATGGATACCATCAGTAAATCCCTCATCCATAAGATAATCTACCACCGAATCTCTTCCGATAGAAAGGAATAGATCTGATTTTTCTTTTTCCATTTTTTTTATATATTCTTCTGCTAATTCTTTTTTGAGAGTCAGTAAATTTTCTGAAGTCTCCGAGAAATCAGATTTATCCATTATAGAAGAAAACATATCTTGGGCCGCTTCTAAAAAAGTCATAATCATTTAAATAAGGGAATAAAATATTATCAGGTTGAGATTATTTATATCTTCCTACATACTTAGGATGATATGCAAAGATTAAGGAGCCTCCCTTTAATTTTTCCATAATCTCCATCGGCTTTACATCCATTGGCAAAATAAAGCATCATTCAGATTTTTTCATTTCTCCATAATGGATAAAAATCCCACGATCTGAAGCATTATTATTTATCCTCTCAAGTCAATCTAGTCTTAACCCCATCCAACGCTTATGACTTGCTAAAACAATTTCATCAGGTGTTTTAAAAGCTCACAAACTAGACTGTAAGGATCAAGATTCATTTGAAAAACTGACTGGTACTTCTCCTTCTCAAGAACCTTTACCATGTCAGACAGGAACAGTATATTCTACTTTTTTTGAAAGTAAATTAATCACATAAAATCTGTTTTTACTTCTTCATCTAGAGAAATCCACAACGGTAAGATAATTTTTGTTTTTTAATAAAGTCTTTCCATTAGTATCATCAACCAAATTCAGATAAGCATGCATTGCACACCTAAAAGCGTTTAAATCTGGTTTTTCAGCTCACCATAACTGCGAATACAAGTTATTTATGTATGACTCCCTTAATATATCTTTTTTAAGAAAATCCAAATCATTCTTACTCTGCAACAGAAGATTCTCGATATCTCAACTTGATTGATACTCACTATTATTAACTTTATCCATATCTCGTAACCATTAAGATATAAAATTACGATCTTAAGCAATAGACTGATTTATTTTTTTATACTTCTCTCCTATAATTTTTGATGAAGCTAAATATTTATTATCTGGATAATAAGCAAAAAGTAAAGAGTCCCCCTTCAATTTATTCATAATCTTATCAGCTTCCTGCTGTGACATTTGAAGAGTAAAGCAACCTTCAGATTTTAATCCACCTGGATGCATATAAATTCCCCTATTATTAGCATTATCATTAGAATCTTCAATCCCATTCATTCTTAATCCATACCAAGATTTAGTATGAGCTTTAGTAATCTCTGATGGTGTTCTATAAAACCCAAGACTAGACTGACGACTTCCTAAAGCATCAGAAAAATTCTTGGCAAACTCATCACCTGAATTTTTTCCATGTCCAACCGAAAGAGAATTCTCGATAGTTTTTGTTTCCATATTAATAATAAACATTCTTTCCTGTTTATTAGATTTAGAAAAATCTACAACTGTAAGATATTTTGGGTTCTTAAGCTCAGATTTTAATTTTTCATAGCCATAAAATGCCAAAGAAAAAGCCTGAATATCTAGCTTTTCCTTCCCTTCAAGTTGATCATAAAAACTTTCTGCTCATTGCGAAATATCGATAGCAATTCCTGTATTCTTTGAAGATTCTGGAGAAGTTAAGCTAGATACTGAAGCTCCGGATTCTTTATTTTCTGGAGCTAAAGATGATTCTTGAGGATCTTTATCAACTTCTTTTTCAATCTCAATTTTCAACGAAGAAAGAGCATCATCTGTTGTAGCGTTTTTAAGTTTATCTCTAAATTCTTTAAGATCAGAAAAGTTAGATGAAAGGGAAATCAATGCTTTTTCAACAAAAGCATCATGAATACTATCTGTGAATCCTTCATCTACTAAATAATCTACTACCAGATCTCTTCCGATAGAAAGAAATAAATCTGATTTTTCTTTTTCTAATTTTTGAACATAGGATTCAGCAATTTCCTTTCTAAACTCTTGAAGCTGTGCCTCTGTTTCCGGATCCTTTTTAATATTAGTTACAATTTCTTTCAATGCATCTCCTAAACTTGACATCATTATAAGTAAAAAATATAAAAATTATTTAATAACTTTCGTAAGCCAATTCGCTAAATGTTCGGCTTTTTTATCATCTTTGGCAAACGGACAATGTTGACCCAAAGTATCCTGAGAAAGGATTTCAATATCATCAGCAAAAATTCCTTCTCATTTTACCACGAGTGCATCATGAATCCATTCAGATTCAAAAGCAATGATCTTTCCTTTATACGTTGCTTTTGCTCGATTAGCAAGATTTGCAAGTCGAAGTGCTGATTCTAAATCTAGTCAGAGATTTAAATCTTTCAAATAGTATTTACCGGCTTTTTCAGTCAGTTTAATATTAGATCCCCAAGACTGAATCAATGACTTTTCAGGATCATAAAGAATATTTCCTCTTTTATCTTGCCAAACAATATCCTCTGCAGTTTTTTCTATCTTCTTTTGAAGAGGATTTACCTTTCTTACAAGTTGCTCTTGTGAAGAAGATAAAGACTTAATTTGAATAGGATTCTGAATTAGTTTATTGATCTTTCAACTATCTAAAAATGATACAGTAGAGATAGAAGCAAGGTTTTTGGTTATCTCCATAGTCAATTCATCTGAATTATCTAAAGCAGAAATAATATCTGAGTCCCAATAATTTGATCAAATTTTAATATCTTTGACCTGATTATTCTTGGCTTTCTTCAAAAGTCCTTTTTCTAAAATCACCGTAAGAATCAACATAGACCCCTGATGAGCGAGATTTTTTTCGTTTTTATCCTCTGAGTTCCAGAGCTGCTCAAGAGTTTTTGATCAGATTTTTTGCTTTTTTAACTGTTGTGTATAAAAATCACTTACTTTCTGATTTTTGAGCAATTCTAAGCCTCATTCTTCAGGTTGTTTTCTTAGATTTCCCTGATTATCAAAAAAGTTTCCTTGACCATAACTCAAAGCCTGCTGATATAATCAAAAACTATCAATATCATTAGAAGTTTTAAAAGTTGAGAGCGAAATTAAAATTCATGAATACAAATCTTCAAAATACTTTGCAAACTCTTGATAACGATCTAATATTTCAGTGGAAGCTGCAACTTCAGCATCATAATAAAGAAGATCTGATTTAAACCTCTCCCACTCTTTATACTTATCTCCTATAAGAACTTCTACTTCTTTTGGAATATCTAACTCATCTTCATGGGTCAAAACTCCTTGCACTTTACGAAGTGAAAGTAACTTCTTATGAGCTACTTCCACGCGACTGATTAAAGATTGCTCTTCAGATGTATAACTTTCACGTTGTGGAGTAAGATACTGCTGATGTGCATCTAGATTTACATCATTAGAAAGCTCTGATTTCATTGAAAGAATCTCAAGTTTATTATTTTTTCGAGTAAAAAACTTTCTCTGAAGATCTCCCAATCCTGCTCTCCTAGCTTGAATCAGAAGATAATACGGCAACTCAATATAAGCTCAATTTTTAGCATTTTTAGCAACAAAAGACGAAATCTGACTTTTTATCTTTTTTTGATATTCTAAAGTATGATAAGAAAGTTCTTCCTTAAGAAGAGAATGAATTTTAGCTTCGAATTCTTTCTGAAGTGATGTATCCATAGTTTCTGTTGGAGTATCAATACTAGAGGCTCTTGTTCAAGAAACAGCAGTATTTATTGATCAAAATAATCATCATGCTATACCAAACATCGTAATCTGTTTTATCCAATGCGTTCAGAACTCACTGGTAAGAAATTTATCAACTTTTGCATTGAGTTCTGATTCAGGAAAACGAGAAGGAAGTTCTGTATTTAGCGAAAAATCTTTTCGCCAATCTTCATTTATTTTTCGTTTATCTGAGAAATAGATTCCCTGATTATTAGCTAAATTTTCAGAGTAGAAACTCATTAAATCAGCTTTTTTATTATTTCCTGAATATCCATATAATTCTTTTGCCAATCTATACAAAACATTTTGCATAGAATCATCTGAAACCTCCATTTCAGCATATCTTTCCTGCCTAAGAGCAACAAGTCCCTTAATCTGATCGACAGAGTTTCCAGGAAAAGAAACCTTATCAACTTCAAAATCAGCCTCTAAAAGTCCCTCTATAAATCTCATATTTTTGTAAGAATCAGGAATCTCTAATTCTATTTTTTCCTCATTTGTTGCTATTAAATTTATCCATTCTTGATATTTAGCTACTAACTTCACATTCTCATCATAATTTAAATCAATCTGTGTTTCTTTCAAGAGTGAAGATAAACTTGCTGTAGCCATCAGCTCTTGGAAAAGTTCTGGTTGTTCTGTTTTGATTTTCTCTATCTTCTTTAATTTCTCTTTCGAAAAATCAGCAAAAAAATCTGACTTATAGTTCGCAAGATTTTTATTAAAATCTAACGACTGATTCCATTTACCACAAGCCTGCATCTCTCCATAAGCTTTTGACTGAGTAGAAAGCAGTGAAATATATGCCATAGCGTTTCATTTTTTTAAAACCTGAACTAGCTCTGGTTTTTCAAACATTTGATGAAGATATTCCATTCTTTTAGCAATCTTCTTTTCTATTTCAGACCATTTTTGCCTAAATTCACTTAACTGCTCAGAGGAAAGGCGTTTTTCAAAATCAGATTTTTTTTCTCCACCCTGAAGGTATTCCCAAAATGGACTATAACCCGCAAAATCTCCATTTTGTAGTTCATCAAGAAAAAGCATTGACCAACAAGCATCATTCAAACTTTCTACTTTTTGTGATGGTTCTGGGGAGCCTATTATTTCATTTAGACTTGAATTTCCTATTTTTTGATTGTGAAGTCCTTGAAGAATCGCTTGAACAAGCTGAGCATGCTTCTGCCTAACAAAATCTTCTTTATTTTGCATATAAAAATCTTTTACATCAAAATAGAGAGTATCTACCCCTATACTTGCCGCTGCGGAAGCTCCTCCAACAACCAATCCTGCGACCGTTCCAAAGGGACCTCCTACAGCTGTCCCTCCGCTCATGGCAGTAATGATAATTGCTGCTTCCACTGCTACCGAACTAATACCAATCCAAAGTTGTGTATTTGCCTGATTTTTCTTATTTTGCGCCCTAACTTCGTTTACTTTTTCGATTAAATCAGCCTCTTTTTGAGTCTCAAGATACATCCGAACATCAAGTCATAAACAAGCAACATCAATCAACATTGCACCAGAAAAAGTCTGAACAAATCTATTTATTTTTGTTCAATGTTTTAAGATCATGGTCATACTCTTAAGCTCTGCCTCAGTTGATGCCTTTGATAAAGCAGAAATAAGATCATCACTTACTTTTGATAAACCATTTTGAACCAGAACTTCCTTAATAGCCTGAGAATCTTTTCCAACTAACTGAGGGGCCAATTTATCTATTTTTGTAAGTTGAGAGACAGTAAGCCCGCATTCTACCAAAAGTTTTTTTGGCAATTTAGTATCAAGTTTCTGCCACTCTTTTAGAAGTTTTATAACGTCATCATCTGCACTCGCCATTCAGTTTTTCAATTTTTCAATATGTTTATCTACAGTCTTAATTTGTTTTGTACTTAAACGGCTATTATTCTTTTGTTTCTCTAAGGCCTCAATAGCATTATTAAGAATTTCTTTTGCTTGCTTAGCATCAAATTTTTCTGCCATATGAGACAATTCTCTTGCATTGAGCTTATTTGCCAAAATTTTGGTAGCAGAAACTCAGGCAACACTGGTAGTTACTCCTGCAGAAACTGAATTAATCCTTGAAGAATCAGTCTTCTCTGCCTGATCGGATGAATCTTCCTCAATTTGAGAAACATTCTGAGAATCCTCTATTTGATCGGAAGGTGATGTTTGCGACTCCGAATCTGAAACTACTACTTTTTCGGTATTTTTTTGATAAGAGTCCGTTTGGTTATTCTGAGCATCTTCCTGTTGATTAGAGTTAGGTTTTTCTTTTTTATTTCATAAAATTTCTGCCTTTAGATTACGAAGTTCTTCTTCAGTTTTTCTTTCCTCTATCCTTAATCTTTTTTCTTTCATAAAATCAAAAATCTGATTAGCTAAGGCAGGAGAAACAAAATTGATAATTTCTTTCCACCAACCAAATTCTTTAACCTCATCAAAAGTTTCAGGGAGCTGAAATTCTCAAGTCAGAATTTTCTTTACTTTTTTTTCTATCGGCAAAAGTGCTAAAGATTTTATCCACCCCAGTTCTTGTTTAAAATTCTCGAGATATTGGTCTGATATCTCAGATTTCAACTGACCTATTTCTCCCATTATCATCTACAAATAAAATAAATATTACGGCATCTTAGCAAAGATTTTAACCATCATTTTAACCCCTTTTAGAATATCATCAGCATTAACAAAGAGATTCTTCGTATTTTTCGCAATCTTAATATCAGCAAATGTTTTAGCAAGAGCCTCAAGAGCATCATCACTTACACCAGAAACTTTATTTCCCTTGAGTGAACGAATTGCAGCCTCATCAAGCGATTTGATTACATCATCAAGAGAACTCTCAAATCCCTTTCAGGTCTTTGGATCAATAATGTTACTCATAATTTTTTCTCCTTCAAGTTTCTTAAGAAGATTAAGCTGTTCAATAGCAGTATTCAGATTTTTTCATTTTTTCAAAAGTGTCAAAAGTTCTGAAGTTTCATTGACCGTTTTTTCTCATCACTGCAAAAGCTGTTTTTCAAAATTTTCAAGTTCAGTTAGTTGCTGTTCCAGTTTAGTAAGACGAGCCTGATCAACTGATGTCTTAGTAGGAAGTTGATCTAACCTCTCCAATTCCATATATAAAAGCTTCTTTTGTTCTCCCAAATCATTAAAGATTGGGTTGTTTTTTAAAGTTTGTGTTGTAGTTTCTACAGCCTCATCTGTAAGCCTTCCTCCATCATCTATAAATTGAGTTAATGGTCTTTCAAGAGAGGAAGATACCTTAGTATTCAAGGCAGAAATATCATTAAAATCTGATAATGATTGAGAAAGTTCCTTCGCTAAACGAGATATCTTTCAGCGTTCAATTTTTTCTAGATTAATTTTATCTATATTTTTAATTATTGCACTAAGCTCCTCTATCTTTGTGAACTTTCCCTCATATACTAGCTCTCTAAAAAGATATTTTTGATTTTCAGAAAGCTTCATAAATGGAGAAGATTGTCCAGACGTTCCCGCCATAAATTTTTCAAGCATCTCCACATGATGAAATCCAGACGGAGTGTAAATTTTTTGACGATATCCATTTCGAACTACTTTTGTTTGTTCCCAAGTGGAAATTTTTTCTAATCTAAAGAATAAGTCTCTCAGAGATTTATTTTTAGTAAAAGAAATTTTTGCATCATTATTAAAGAGAACTTGCAGTTGCTTAGCCGGAAGCTCAGTATCAGATTTTCCTGCTACCTTTTGCATGAACTCCGAGAGAGAATTAAGCCCCTTCCCATATTTCCATTGAGCATTTGATTTTTTAATTAATCTCTGTGCCGTTTCTCCGTTAACCTTTCCTTCGATAATATCCTGAAAGAGTAATTGATCTCCATGAGGGATATCATACCTTGAAGATAAGAGCCAATTAGGCATAAAATTCAGATTTTTATTTGACATACGGCGAACAACTTTTCCTCTAAGGTATCGTGTTGCAGAAAATAGATTCGAATTTCTCATAAATCTTCACAAAATTTCAATTTTTCTATTTCCCTTCCACTTCCCAATTTGAGAAATAACAAGTCCTCATAAAGTCAAAGGTAAGGTCGCTTGCAACCATCAAGTTATAAAATTACCATCCTTAAAGGATTTCAAGGATTGGGTAGTATGATGCAAAATATCTCCTATTGCAGCCTTTCCGATGTTCAATACTCTCTCTCATCGACTAGAATTATCTACTTTCATTTGTTGAATTGCTTCTGCTCAGATCAAAATCTCCTTTTTCATAGCAAAATAACTATTAATCTGATTTTTATAAAGATTAATATCTTCTGTACTCATATCTCAACTTTCAAACTTTTTCTCAAAATGTTTGAGTGATTCAAGGATTCAAGATTTTAGATCTCAAAGACCTGATTCTTTAAGGAATTCTTGGATATTCTTCTGATCTGAATTGATTACAGCATGAGCAGATCAAAAATAGAGATAACTCCAATCTTTATCAAAATTTTCTTTAACATCCTCTGCAACGTTCTTACAAACCTGAATCTCTTCACGACAGATCTCAGGACTCATATTATTTTCTGATTCTCAAAGCCTCTGGAGTGCATCTTTTCTATCCTTAGTTTTTAATAATTGATCTCTTTGGGCATCTGCCGATTCCATCTGCTTTTTCATTCTCATTGAAAGTTGATCATCAAAGAGTGATTGATTTTTCATCACATCAATTGCCTGATGAAGCTTTCCTCCCATAAAATTTTTATAACGATCATCAGAATACACATGACTTTCAAGCCATTCTTCATCATCAAGAGCATCCTCTATCGTTGAAAATTCAGTTCCCACAGTTTTTATTTTTTCCTCAGCAATTTTTTCTATCAATCTAGAACGCTTATCTTGTGTATAGTTTACTACTTTAGCATACTGTCTAAAAAAAAGTTTTAATTCTGATTCTCTTTCTGCTGGTTCTCCAGATTCCAACCATTTCGTTAAAGATTCTGACCAGTCATCACCTACAAAAGGAATAAAGGAAGTTAAGTTTAACAAATATGGTCCCATAATTTTACCAATCCACTCTTTTCCCTTTCCAATAAGGAAAGATTTTAAATCTACAAGACTTTTTTCTCTCAAATATCCGTAATATCCTCCCTCGGAAAGTAAATCATCAACTGAACTAAATTCATTATCAATACACATTGGAACAGTTGCTTGAAAATCTTCTTTGCTTAGCTTGTTTTTTGCCGCATACTTCTCGTATCCATCAGCAATACTCATACCTTTCCATCCAGCATCTAGTTCTTTTTTCATAATCTGATTATATTGACTATCAATATTTGCTCACATTCCCTGATATTTTGCAAATTTCTCTGGATTTTCTTTTTTGAGATTTGCTGTATTAATTGCTTGATCTTTTGCACCATCTGTAGCATCTGCTCATTCTCATGTACCATCTTTTCACCACCAGCCAAACCATTTCCCAATGTAGTATCCAACACCCCCAACTCATGCTCCAATTCCTAACCATTTCAAAGTTTTTCCATATCGTTTATCTCGAAAACCTTTTTCCTTGTTCTTTTTTGAAGTTCCTTCTTTTTCTTCTATTTCATTAGCTTCTTCATTCTCTGATGTATCAGAACCAAAAAGAGTCTTGATCCCCTTATATGCTAAAGCTACAGCCCAAACTCCTGTAGCTAAAAATCACGCCGTACGAAGTACATTTTTTCCTGACTCTTCTTTCCATTTTTCTCTATCCCAAACATTATTCCATTGCTCAGAAACAAAGTTTTTGGTAGAAGCCCAGATTCACGGTTTTTCTTCTGAAGGATTAGCATTTTCTGTTGTTTTAATTTGATTTTTCTGAGCTAAGGAAGCAGGATTTGAAACGCTCATCTCCTTTCATAAAATATTTAGCTCTAAGGAAAAGGTTTCTAATTTTTCCTGTTCTGCCTTAATTTTTTCACAAGTATTTTGATTGGATTCTTGTTGATATTCAGCTTGAGCTTCTTGTTTAGCCTTCTGAATACGAGATTCTAGTTCTGATTTCCTTTTTTCCTTTTCTGTCGTTTCAGTTATAGCTTTTAAAGCATCTAATTCTGCCTTGATAGCTTGATTTTCCTGTTGAAGTTTTTCGATATTTGTTGGCATCTTTGTATGATACGAATAAAAAAGTCTTCACATTAAGTATACTCAAAAAATAAATAAAAAGAAAAAATCTGACTCACTAAGATCAGATCTTTCTTGACTTTTAATGTTTTACAATTAAATTAATCCTTATAGCCCTGCTCTTCAAGGGTCATCCCGATAATTTCATCATTTGGCTCTACCTGAATATTTTGCACGGCTTCACGATTGATATACACATACATCAGCATCAGCATTGGCACTCTACCGATGATTTTAGTGATATATTCTCCGAGTTCTTCTCTAATAAGTTTGAGATTATCCTTGATATCCATTCTCTTTTTGCAGTTATCGTTGTATTTTGCTCTCGCGAACTCTACAATCTGCGTATGAATCTTTTTCACCTCTGAAGAATAGACAAATCCTCTAGATTCAATCTGGATATTTCCAACAAGTTCTCTTGTCTTGGTATCCACCTTGAAAATCAAACTAACAATTCCATTTTCTGCCATAATTGATCTCGCTTTCATCACATATTCTCAAGATAAGTGTCCTTGTCCTTTTCCATCAATCATTACTGTATCAAGTTTGATTTTTTTCTCTGATACAAAAGCCACTTCATCATATATTTCAACAATCTGACCATTATCAGGAAGAAGCACTTTATCTTCAGAAATTCCCATCATCATCGCAACTTTTTTGTTTGCATGTCTCATATACGGCTCTCCGTGGATTGGACAGAAATATTCAGGATTCAAGAGCGAAAACATCATCTTCAAATCCTCTTGGTATCCGTGTCCTGAAGTATGAGTGTCCAAACCTGGCTCATCAATAACTTCTACCCCAAGGCGAACCAATGCATTGATCATTCAGATTACTGCCTTTTCATTTCCAGGAATCGTATGAGAAGAGAGCAAAACTGCATCTCTTGGTCTGAGCATAAAATCCTTAAATTCTCCTTTTGCCATTCTGACTAAAGCTGAATTTTCTTCCCCTTGAGAACCGGTACAAAGGACAAGCACCTTTTCATCAGGCATAGATTCCGCTTCAGAAGAAAGCTGACGAATCATCCCTTTGGGAGCCTGAATATAACCGAGTTCCTGACAAAGTTGCACATTAAGCACCATAGATCTTCCAGCAAGGAAAACTACCTTATCATACTTTACAGCACTATTGATAATCTGAATAATTCTTCCCACATTGGAAGCAAAGGTTGAAACAATCATTCTCTGATGCTTGTAAGCATTGATCACTTTATCAATGTTCTCTCCAATTACTTTCTCTGATACGGAATGCCCAGGCTTATTAGCATTGGTAGATTCTCAGAGATAAAGTCTGACTCCTTCCTGACCGATTCTAGAGATTTTCCCAAGGTCAGCAGGCTTATCTATCGCTGGTGTAAAATCGATCTTAAAATCTCCAGAAAAAACAAGCAATCCTTTTGGGGTATGGAGAGAAAGCCCCATAGATTCTGGAATAGAGTGATTAACTCTAAAAAACTCTAAGGTAAAAACTCCGAGCTTAAAAATATCCATATCAGGATCAACGAGCTTAAACTTCAGATTTTTTGCATCTTTTTCGTCTAAACTTCTCTTAATCATACCAATTGTCAAAGGTGCAGTATAGATCGTTGGATAGCCAAGCGGTTCCAAAATATTTTTCAAAGCTCCAATATGATCCAAATGTCCATGCGTAATAACGATTCCTTTGATATTCTTCTTTTTTGCAACAAGATAGTTTACATCGGGAATAATATAATCTACACCTGGCATATTATCATCTGCGAACTCCATACCGGCATCAATAACGAGAATGTCGTTTTCATACTCTACAACATTCATATTTGATCCAATCTGTTCTAATCCTCAAAGTCAAAAAACTCTGACTGGCCTCTCCCCTTTTTTGATCAATTTCTTTGGATCTTCAATTTTCTTGCTTACGGGCTTATTTCTATGTCTGAGAAAAGCCTCTGAAGAAAGAGGTTGCTGACTTGAAGATCTGCGAGGCCTGGATGAACGAGAAGTTCAAGCAGATTTTTTGTTGTTTTTCTCTCACAAATTGATAGAAATGTTTGATTGCATTGTAGTTTCCATTTTTTGAATTTTTAATTTAAAAGTAAATTAAGATGTTAAACGAGTTTTTGACTCAGTTAAGGGCTTCTTGTGAGGCAAGGCATATTCCACTGATTTCTCCTGAGAGTGAGCTCCACATTCGTAAACTCCTCCAAAAACACCAGCCAAAAACCTGTCTGGAAATTGGTTCAGCTGTGGGATATAGTAGTATCGTGATTGCAAGTACGATTGCGGAATGGTGAGGTCAGCTTACTTCGTTTGAAGTGGCGTATCCTGCCTATTTGGAAGCACAGAGAAATATTCGTCAGGCAAAATGCTGGAATACTACTCTGTATCCGTTTGATATTACGAAATCTGAAACAACAGCAAGCGTATTGCCCGTGCACTGTGACTTTGTATTCATTGATGCTCAGAAAAGCCAGTATGGAACCTATTTAGAGAAAATACAAGAAAATCTTAGCTCGGAAAATATCATACTCTTGGACGATGTCGTCAAGTATCAAACAAAACTGACCTCATTATATAAATTCCTAGAAAAAAAGCAAATCAATTATCAAATTCTCCCGAGTGAGCCAGGAGATGGAATGATGCTAATTGAAACAAAATAATTTTTAATCTATAAAACTCGAAATGAAAAAAATCCTCCTAGTGGCTTTCTTGCTTTTCTCCTTTATGTTTAGCGGTTGTAGAGATAATCCTCAAGATGAATTTCCTAGAGAAAAACCTGAAATAGCTCCTATTTGTCCAGAAGGATTTTATTGGGTTGATACGATCAAATCGTGTACTCTTATTTTGGAAAAATAAAAATATCTAAGAGGAGTTCTAATTTTTATTCCTCTTGCTTTTCTAGCTTTGCAAGGTCAATTCTTTCTCCCTCAAGTTCAAGCTGATCTAGTTTCTTTTCAATCGCCTCTCAGAGATAAAGCCAAGTATCCATACGATCAACCTCCTCTAGTTCTAGCACATCTGGAGATTGGATAATTCAGAATTTTTTATTATTTCCTTGAATAAGATAATTGAGTTTTTGGTTCTGACCTACAAAGGCCTTGATCGTCCAACCTTTAATATCATATTCTCCAGGATAATCTACGATTATAATTTCTCCTTCATGATACCTCATATCCTCACCTACCTGAGAAGCGAGATTGATCAAAGCATTATGCACATAAGCATATCCAAAAAATAATGATTTCTCTATCTGATATCCTCCATCGAGTCTAATCTGAATTGACATTTTTTTCTACAAAGTGAATAAAAACTGAGTTTAGTATAAAGAGTTAATCCTGGTTTGCAAGTTCTTCTAAACGAAGAAATTTGGATTAATAAGCTTCAAAATAACTCCGGAAGCTCAGAGTAATGCGATTCCAACTGCAACTTTCTTGATAATTTCTAATCCTTTAGTATAGTTTCCTTTTTCAACTCCTCCCGTTGTCATCATCACCCCAGCAACCACAATCATTAGAATTGAAAGGACCATAATTACGATCATAATAAGCCTCATCATTGCTCACATGAGTTTTGGGAAAGCGTTAAGTTGAGTCGTTTTATCGCTTGTTGTCGTCCCAATACATCTTCAGACAAAAGGCACATCCGTATTAAGCTTGATTCACTTACAAACTTTTTCTTCCTTTGTATCTCATCCGTTTCCATTTTTCGAATCTCAGTTATTGTTATCCCTCCCGTTTTTTTGAGCAACTTGTTCATAAGTTCCTTTAGCAGTGCTTGTCGTTTCTGTAGTACCCTCTTCAAGATCTGGATTAATACCATTTATCTTATCAGCAAAAACAGAGCTGCTACTCGTAATAGCAAAAATACTAAAAAGAAAGACAAAAATCAGATTTTTCATGTTTTTCATTATCATCGCACCTAGAAATTAAAGCATTTCATTGATAATTTGATTCACAAGACTACCATCAAGTTCGCTCTTATGTTTTGCCATAAGTTCTTTCATCAAGAGCCCTCTCCCCGTCTTGAGATCGGCGATTTGTAATTCTGAAACAAGGGATTCAATCAGCTTTTTCGTTGCTTCTTTATCAAGCATCGCTGGAAGATAGGACTCCAAAATTGCTTTTTTTTCTTGTTCCTCGGCAAGTTCGGTAGGTTTGTCTGCTTTTTCAAGGAAGGAAAGTGCTTCATTGAGGGATTTTACCTCTTTTTTGAGAAGTGCAATAACTTCATCATCATTAGGATCTCTCTGAAGTTCAATCTTTTTGTTCTTAATCTGAGCCAAAACGAAATTAAGAGCAGATTTTTTGATTTCTTGTTTCTCTTTCATTGCTATTTTATAGTCTTCAGTAAGTTTTTCATAAAGCATGAGCTGTATTTTATAAAGATAAAAAGCATTTCCTACAGTAAACTATAAGAAATCTGAACAAAAATACAAATCTTTCTTGCAATAGGATAGGAAATTTATATACTGCTCACTGTAAATATGCTGAGGTGATGGAACTGGTATACATGTACGCTTGAGGTGCGTATGCCTTTGGCTTGAGGGTTCGAGTCCCTTCCTCAGCATTTTTTTGTTGTTTGAAATTTTAATCAACCAAAGGAGCATTAAGTTCTGCAGATCTTTTCACTCTATTCATAATCGCAAATCCAAGTCCAGTTTCTGGTAACTTTTGAATATAAACTCTCTTCATACCTTTCTTTTCGCAATAATGATAGAGATCAAAGAGGGTATGTGCACAGCTTGCAAGATTCTGTTCGGTTCCTCGCTCAAGCTCTAATCCATGCTGATCAAAATAATCATTTTGACCGAAAAAACTTCCCTCACGAGAAAACCGTTCTATCGTAGCAATAATAGCGGTTGGTTCATCTAGATTTTTGGGAATTTCATCAAGATGTTCTATCATATAAATCTCCGCATCTATAGTATAATGCTTAAACCTCGTCCCTGGTGACATATTTTTGTCTTTGCTTGTATACTCTACCTCTACTTCTTGTCCTTTAAAAAAAAGTTCTAAGTCCTCCTTTGTAATAAATCAAGGCCTTAAAATTCAGATTTTTCATTTTCAATTCTCCTCATCTACCTTAATAACTGTCGATTCAATCCCAAAATCTGAAGCTCCTCCATCAATAATCAATTCAATTTTCCCATCAACATTATCAAGCACCATAGCAGCTGAAGTCGGACTGGGTTTTCATGAAATATTTGCACTTGGGGCAGCAATCGGCCTTTCTACTGCTTTTAGGAACTCTTGTGCCACTTTATTAGAAGGCATTCTAATACCTACAAAAGGATTAGGAGTTACAATCTCTGGGATCACGTCCTTTTTTTTCAAAAGCAAAGTAAGAGGTCAAGGAAAAAGTTTATCAATAATCTGCTGCTGAAAGTGATTTTCTACGATTCAAAGCTCTGAAATCTGAGCCTTTTCACCAATATGAACAATCAGAGGATTTGAACTTGGCCTTCACTTGATTTCAAAAATCTTCTTTACTGCTTGAGGATTCAAGGCATCAGCTCCAAGTCCGTAAATCGTTTCTGTTGGGAAAGCCACTACTTCTCAATTTTGAATCAGATTTTTTGCCTGTTGATAGGTTGATGAATTGGCTTGTTGTATCGTAGTTTGCATAATGCTCGGTTCAGATAAAAACTGCCTGATAGTGTAGTTTTTTTCATCTTGATAGCAAGAAAAGATCAAAAGCAGAATAAAACACTTGAAATCATTTGTTTTTTCACTATAAGGAATCTTGTAAAGATGGCGAGTGTAGCTCAGTTGGTTAGAGTCCCGCAGGACTGCGGGATGGTCCAGAGCTTTATCCTTTTCAAAACAAGATGTTCTATGTCTATATTTTGAAATGAGATCAGCAACATTATATTGGATATACTTCAGATCTGGAGCTGAGATACCGTCAACATTTACTCTGAAAGACTCCTACAACTCGCAAGATGAAAAATCTTGTCATCGTTGGATACCTTGAGAAACCTACAAAAACAGAAGCAATAAAATTGGAAAGAATGATCAAAAAGAATGGTCATATCGACCATTGGATTCATCATCCAAGCTTTGTTAAATGGAATGGCGACTGTAGCTCAGTTGGTTAGAGCATCTGATTGTGGTCCAGAGGGTCGTGGGTTCGAATCCCATCAGTCGCCCCACTATTAAAAATGAGTACTTATGTTACCCATTTTTTTTTAATTTATTTGAATCAGGGTTTTTCTATAAACAATGACAAAATTTTCAAAAAATAAGAATTAACCGACTTCAGAAAATGAGACAAAATTTGCTTTTTTTAGATGAGATAGGTATACTTGAGAGTGATTTATATCTTTTTCATAGCAAAACTTCATGTGAAAAAAAATCTGATTTTTGATCTTAGGAGGATTATGTTTGCTCAATGCAACCTTTGCTTTGCCCTCTATTAGCGACAAAAGAGATCCTATTCTTACCAATGATTCTGAGCAAATTATTATCCCGCCAGAAGATAATGCAATTCGTGAGGGAACTCATGATATCATTCATTCTGCAGAAAGTGATAATAAAATAAATAATTTACTGGAAAGCAATGAAAAAATAGAAACTCAAGGAGATGCCACGAAAAAAACCATCAACCTCGTTCATAGAATCATCAACTATGCTTTAGGTTTGGCAAGTGTAGTCGCATTGATCGTGCTGATCTATGCGGGAATTCAAATGACTACCGCAGCTGGAGACGATAAAAAGTATCAAGCAGGAAAATCAACCCTCAAAAGCATTACGATTGGAATTATCGGAATCGGAATAAGTTGGCTGATCGTCAGCTTTATCTTCTGGCTTCTGAATACGATGACGAAAGGATCAGTATAATTTTATATTTTTTAGTAGAAATGATGAAAAAATTTTTTCTCCTCTGTGGACTGGCCTTACTAAGCTGACTTGGTGTGATAGGAGTTAGTTTTGCTCAGAATAGTCTAGGAAACCAAGAAAACTCTTTCTACTATGAGGGAGGAAGTATTGGGAAAACCACAGATACTGATTATGGAAAACTTATCAAAGATGATGCCGTAACCCCTGATGAAAGCCTGTTAAATAGGCTTATGGCAGTATTTAACCTTGACCAACCGGATTATCACGGACCTCAAAAAGCTTTTTACTATATCAAAAAAATTCTGAATTATGCTCTCAGTTTTGTGAGTTTAATTGCACTTTGCTTGCTGATCTATAGCTTCTACGGAATGCTGACCTGAGATGGAGACAAGCAATATACAAAAGTCAAAGAAATCTTGAAAGGGATTGCGATTGCAATCATTGTGATGGGATTGGCACGGCTGATTGTTTCCTTACTCTTCTGGCTTTATCAAAATCCCATTCAGTGAAGCCTCAGCTCATCTTAGAAAAAATTATTTACAAAATTCTCTTGACTTTTAATGCCATTTTATTATACGTATATTGTGTGGTGCATATATAGCTATAACCTAAACAAACAACCTGTATGTAATGCCAAAAAAACACAACCCCCAGGAGTTAGATTTACTTCTGGGTTTTTTTATTTTTTCAACATTAAAAAAATCTAACCGTAATTGGTTAGATTTTTTAAATACTATCATCCTATCTCAATATCTTTCTCCCATCTACAACCACTCTGTGCCTTACATCGTAATTCACTTAGTGATGAACAACTTTTTTCAGGATATACTTTTGTACAGTAATCTTCCATTTTTCTATTCAATCATGGATGTTCACTACACTCGTAATAACAATACTTTGGCTTTCCTGGTGTCGTATCATCTTGCTCAAATCAACAATGATGAGAACGGTGACTATGCGAAGTCGGATCTACAATTCACCACAAACCAGTCTGAGGCCTCCCACTACATGCAGAGGCATTTTCCTCGGTTCAAACAAAACATCTTACATTATAATTCCTTTTTCATTCTCGATCAAAATTATTTGCTCAAGTATAGGTTCCTTTACAGGAGTAACATGCTGGATTTTGGAAAGGACAGTTATATGCCGTTGTTCAACCATTACTTCCTTCACAGTGCCATTTTCTAGTGGTTCCACAAGCCGTTTGTCCATTATCTGATTTTACCGTTCCTGCTAAACAGGTTGCTGCTGCAGTTCCACATTTACCATCTACTTTTACTGGAGTAGCTGTTGGCTTTTCTAAGGCTCTCAACCTCATTTCATGATTAGTAACCGCATAGGTTAGCCTGGTAAGCAAGCCATTTCGCATATCTGCGGTGAGTTGATTACTGTGTTTTGTAGAGAGCAAATCTGAAAAACTCGTCTGCTCCGGAGTTAAGTTTGGATATCCTGTACTTTGAGCAAAAGCTTGAAGTCTTTTTTCATGATTTTGAGCTCGGGTCGTCAATCCATTGATAACAGCATCTCGAAGCTGTGCTTCAAGTTTGTTTCCCCTATCAGTGGAGAGGTTATCTTTTGCGAAATTAATTTGGCTGTCAGTAAGCCAATTTGACTGTTTACCTCCTGCATAGGCCAAGACTGCAATCACTCCTGAGAGAAGCAGGAACAGAACCGTTAGGTTTTTTTTGCTCATATTGAGAAAATAAAAGTATAAAAATTCAGAATATCATCTCTTTTTTCGCAGTTAAAAAAGATGATGCTCTAGTACTAATAATTTTAGAAGATTCTCCTAATAAGAGAAGTCAGTGTAAATCTGTATAAATACAATATTTTCACACTCTCTAAATCCTCTACTCGGAATTTATTTATTCCCTTAAGAATATCCTATTTTATCATTAGTATTTTCTTTTTAGAAATATAAAAAAGAAAGTCAAGCAAAGATTCTTTTTTATTTTTAGCCTCTTCCTTGCATTTTCATTTCATATCCCTAAAAAAGAATCAGATTTATTTTTTTCTTCATCAGATGGCAGAGCTTCGTCCTAGTGGATTTCCCGAATATAGTCCTAGTCAGCAGTTAATTTTTGATCAGCTCAAAGAAACGATCGAGCAGAGCTATCAGCAGTTTTGATATACCCATATTCATACGCCTGCTGTAGAGAGAAATGATGTGCTTCTCTCAAAAAATGGAGAAGAAACCTGAAAACAGATTTTTGGACTCTACGGAATCGCTCAGGGAGCACAAGATTTGAAAGAATACGGATTACATTTTGATCTCACCGTACCATTTGCGAGATATACGCTAGATTGGGAGCATCAGCTGACTTTCCCGTTCAAAAGATACCAAATTCAGCCAGTTTGGAGAGGAGAAAGAGCTCAAAAAGGAAGATATAGAGAGTTTTTCCAGTGTGATATTGATGTGATTTGGAAGGGAGAAAAGGACTATTTCTACTATGATGCAGAGATCATCGCAACCCTCGGTTCTACGCTAAATAAGATTCTGAAAAGCTGTGAACTCCAAGACACTGCTGTTTTTCATATCAATAATAAAAAGCTCGTCAAAGTATTTCTCGCAGAAGTCAGCAAAGATGAGGAACAAATGCAACAGATTTCAACCCTCATTGATAAATATAAGAAGATTGGAACAGAAAATTTTATCGCAACGCTCAGAGAAGACCTCAATATCTCTGTAGAAAATAGCGAAAAAATTCTGAAATTTATCTCTTTTCAGTGAGAGAAGATTGAAGATTGCGATCAGATTTTAGGCTTTGCAGATTCAGAAGCTTTCAAAGAGGGAGTAGAAGAATTGAGAACTGTCCTTTCGTTTTTGAAACAGCTTAAAGAAGCAATGCACCTTGATTTTGAATGGAAAATTGATTTGCAAATCATCAGAGGTTTGGACTATTATACTGGGACAATTTTTGAAGCGGTATTAAAAAATGATGAAAAGCTTGGTTCAGTTTGTGGAGGGGGAAGATATGCGAATTTAACAGGCTATATTGATCCTAAAAGAAGCGATTATTGCGGAGTTGGAGGAAGTATCGGGATTAGTAGACTCCTCGGAAAGATTTTTGAGCTCAAAGAAGAAAAAAAGCAGACTGTTGCAGACCATCTTTTCCTCCGTTTTGAAGAAAATTTTGAAGCAATTCTGAAACTTGCAGGGACTTTCGCTGAAAAAAATCAGACTTTTGAAATTTTCCCAACAGCAGAAAAACTTGGAAAACAATTTGCCTATGCCGACAAAAAAGGAATTCCTTATGTTGTCATTTACGGACAAGGAGAAAAAGAAGCTGGTATCTATAAAGTAAAAAATATGAAAACTGGAGAAGAAAAAAATATCTCTCTCCTAGAGTAATTGTAAAATTTCTTTTTTCAAAAGCTCTTGATTACTATTTTTTCACGATTTAAGTCGCTCTTTTGCGATAATGATAATGAGAGTAAGAAGTGCATTTTGATCAATAGGAACATTATCATGATATTGCTCAGAGAGTCTTTTCAGGTAAGTAACATAGTTTTTGAGTGATTGATTTGCCTCTTCATATCCTAGTTTTCCATAAAGTGGGAGAATCTTCGCTTGCTCTGCTTCTTTTTGAAAAAATGGGAGAAAAAATCAGACTACAACATAGGTATTAATGTCCTTTCTCAGGTAGGTAATCTGATCTTTTGGATTTGTTGTCTTAAAAAAAGTATCTGTGATTGCTTTGATGAGTTCTTCATTCTGGATCTCTTTCATCAAAAAACTTAAAAACTGAGCAAGATGATAGTTAATTGCTTTGTCTTTTTTGATCTGCTGGGCGATCTGTTTTGCTTGTTTTGACTGTGATTGAATACGTTGCACTGCCTCTTCTGAAACCTGATTGGCATCACTTCTTAGTGGTCAAAAATCTTCAATTCCTCACGCTATTTCACTCATCCTCTTGCTAAAAAAATAAAGAAAACTGATTTTAGACTCAATGTAATGTTTTTTCCTTGAAATTCAAATCCAATTCACTATATAGGGAATCAGCACGGTTTTGGTGAGGTGGATGAGTGGTCGAAATCAGCTCACTGCTAACGAGTCAGGCGAGAGATCGCCTCGAGGGTTCGAATCCCTCCCTCACCGATTGCTAAATTATGGCACTATAGCTCAGCAGGTTAGAGCGCGCCTCTCATAAGGGCGAGGTCGGTGGTTCGAGTCTACCTAGTGCCAATTATTAAGTAAAATGGATGATTAGAGCGTCCCGCAAGACTGCGGGAGTGGTTCGAGTCTACCTAGTGCCAATTATTATGATCATCTCAAAACGTCATTCAAATATCTTTTATTTATCGAGTACATTATTATGGCCGCTAAGAAAAAAGGAGGAGTTATTACTGTTGCAATGGTATGTAGTGAATGTAAAGCTACTAACTACTTTACAAGCATCAATAAGGCTACAACTCCAAAGCTTGCTCAGACAAAATACTGCAAGCATTGTAAAAAACATACTGAACACACTTCAAAGGAAAAATTAAAGTAAACATCAAGTTTTTCATTTTTTTAATTTTTATTGCATTTCCAGCATGTTAACAATTAGATTGTCAAGACACGGAAGATCGAAAAGACCTTTTTACAGAATCGTTTTGACTGAACATACTAAACCAGCTAAATTTGGGTATAAAGAAGTTCTTGGATCTTACGACCCTCTTCATCATAAACTTGAAGCTAATGTTGAGGCTATCAAGGAATGGGTTTCAAAAGGATCTCAGATGTCTGAAAGAGCTGCAAAACTCCTTTTCAAAGAAACGAATGACAAACTTTTCCAGAAATTCTTTGAAATAAAGGACACAAAAAGATTACCAAAGAACGCTGATAAATAATTATGAGAAAATCCGCAAGGATTTTTTCTTTACTCACTAAAAAATAAAAAATGCCTGATATTTACCAGCAAGGAGGATTTGAAGAAATTGTACTTTATATTCTTGGTGCCATAGTTCTTATCATTTGTTGAGGATGTATTTACGCTTTTTTTAGAGCGATTTTTCTTTTCATTTTTTCAAAAGGAGATGATAAAGAAATTAAAGCCGCTTGGAGTAGTATTAGATATATGATTTTAGGATTATTTTTCACAGTAATGATTCTTTTTATCTCCCCTACTCTACTAAAATTCATGAACCTTCAGGGGGCAGAAAAGTATACTCCAACTGCAGTTTTCACTTATATGGGGAAGATCATTTCTCGCATCACTGGATTAGGTAATGTTATTATAGAATCTCAAAAAATGAATGAGTTTAATGGGAATCTCTATTATGATCTAGACAATCCTAGCCCCTCTAGACTTTAATATCTCTAAATAAAAGCTGGTCTTCACTAGAGGATCAGTTTTTTCTTTTATAAAATTTTACACTTGATACCTTATAAAACTCCTCTTATTTTTTATAACATTGGTTACTCCTCACACTTTTGCAAATTATTTTTTTGTAGACTGGATTTTTGGTTTCAGAACAGTATACTTTTCGGTGTTTTATCTTCACTAAATGTATGAAAACCTTAGCCATAGAAACCAGCTGTGACGATACTTCTCTTGCCATTGTAAATGATGAACAAGGAACTTTTGAAATAGAAAAAATTCTGGCCTATTCACAGATTCAGGAACATCAAAAGTTCTGAGGGGTAGTACCCGAACTTGCCTCAAGACTGCATAGTGAAAAGATTATCGCACTTTTGCAAACGATAGGATTTGAAGAGATCAAAAAGGTAGACTTTATCTCTGTGACGACTCAGCCCGGACTTCCTTGATCGCTTGTCGTAGGGAAAACCGTTGCCTATGAATTAGGAGCTTTTTTTGAAAAGGAAGTTATCCCAGTTCATCATATTTCTGGGCATATTTTTTCTATTTTACTAGAGAGGAAGCTAGAAGATTTAGAACTCCCACTCGTCATTCTTACCGTTTCAGGGTGACATAACGACATCTATCTGATCACTGAAGAGAAAAAAGATACTCCTGAATCTTTTTCAGACTACTCCTCTTTTTCTTTAGCTGGCTTTAGGATTAGGAAAATCGGACGAACACTTGATGATGCAGGAGGTGAATGTTTTGATAAGGTCTCTAGGATGCTCTGAGGGCCTTATCCATGAGGTCTCCGAATCTCTCAGAAAGCTGCTCTTGGTAGACCAAACCCTTTGATTCAATTCAAGAGAATCTTCCTCAATCATGATAAATTTGAATTTAGTTTTTCTGGAATGAAAAGTCAGGTTTCTTTCCTTTTAGAAAAATTAGAAAAAAACTGAATTTCTCTGACCGATCAGCTTATCTGTGATATTGCCTATGATTTTCAAGAGGCTGTCGTAGAAGTGCTAAGTAAGAAACTAATTCAAGCAGGACAAACTTTTGGAGCGAAGAGCCTCGCTGTTGCAGGGGGAGTTTCTGCAAATACGAGATTGATTGAAGTAACTCAGGAGCTTGTCAGTAAAAAATTACCTGCATGCAAATTCTTTTCCCCTGCAAAGAAACTCTACTCTACTGATAATGGCGCAATGATCGGAGTCGTTGGACTTTTAACAAAAAGAAAGAACTAGCAATGGAAATCTACTTTGATGAGGCAGGAAGGGGACCTCTTGCTTGACCGCTCTATATCGGTCTTGTTATAAGCAAACTTTCTCACAAAGAACTCAAGACTTTTTCACTTTTCAGAGATAGCAAAAAGCTTTCAGAACATCAGAGGGAAGCTGCTTTTGAGCAGATTGAAACACTCATTTCAGAAGGAAAATTAGTTGCCTGTATTGCCAGTGTGGAAGCAGAATTTATTGACGAATATGGAGTAACGAAAGCGATCTTTTTTGCGATCTACAAAGGGCTATATCAGCTTTTTCATACTCTCTTGGAAAGTAAAGCCAAAAGGAAAGGAAGCCTTGAAGATCTCAAATTGCTCTTTCAAACCCGAGAAATTGAACATCATGAAAAAATTCTTCTGGTCTTGGATGGAAAGTCAGATTTTTGACTTTGAAAAGCATTAGGAATAGCGACAAAAACGGTTGTTCATGGCGATGATCGTCTAGCTGAGATCAGCATCGCTTCTCTTCTTGCTAAAGTTGGAAGAGATCATGAGATGTATGAGCTTGCAAAAACCTATCCTCACTACTCTTTTGAACAACATAAAGGCTATGGAACAAAAGCCCACTATCAGGCAATTGAACAGTATGGCATCTGTCCAATTCATAGAAAACTCTTTCTCAAAAAATACTTTCCTGATTGGAAAATCAAAAAATGGGAAGAAATTCCGCTTCTCTCCTCCTAATATTTAATCCTCTTTTTTCTTCTAAAAAAATCTTCTCAAAAAGTTGACATATTTTATTTTTAATATATAATATTACTGTCAATGTAGTGATAGTGATACAGAGACACTCCATTCTTACAAGGAAGATTCAGATTTTTGATAGTGTTTCTCCAAGGAGCTTCTTCAAAGAGAAAAAAAAGCTGACCTTATAGTAAGATTTGTCTTAATGATGAAAAATGGGTTCTACAACACAACCATTTATTCGTTAAAAAGACAAAATGACACACCTCAGAAAGTCAACTGGATGAGGGGGATTATGGAAAGCACTCGTTGTATTTGTTATCGGAGGCTATACGCTTACCTCCGTATTAGCTTTTGATATGCAAGGAACTAAAACTTCTGAGCAAGAGAAAGCAACAAAAACCAATGCCCCTGAAGCCCTTCATGACCAGATTGAGAACCATGTCGCCTTTGGAGTAAAACAAGTATGGAATAATTTGGTAGCGTTTATGCAAGAGGGAATGGAAACGCCTTCGAAAGTAAAAACTAAAGAAGAAACAGAAAACTGAACTCAAACAGGGATTCACTTTCCTGCTAAAGAAGCAGTATCTAAATCCATAACCAAGAACGATACCCAACCAATTATCCGTATGAACTTCCCAGAGAGCGAATCAGATTTTTTGCCAGTTTTTGAAGATATTTGAAGAGATCCTCAAAAAGAAAGCATTGAAATCCTCGCAAGTATTGGGATTGTAAACTGAGAAGAAGGTAAATATCATCCACTCAACCATGTTCGTTGTAGTGATTTTGTTAGAGTTATAATCGATATCTACAGATATAAGCATGGATATGACCTTTGAAGTACGAAAGGACTTACTGATATGCAGTCCCTAGCATTACAAACAAATGACCCCCTTCTCAGCAAAAAGCTCAATACTGCCAAACAGCTCTGATTTCTTGAAGGAGTTGAAATGATCCGAGATCATACCATTACTCCACTTCAAGCACAGTTGATCCTTAACAACATCTTCACACTTTATCCTCATCTTGGTCAAAAAGAGAAGATAAAACTAATAGACTCAACTAAGTCAGTTTTAACAAAATCTGAAATGGCCGGAATACTCGTAGCGATTTTCCAATTGGAGGAAAACAAAACCAATAACGTATTTAGGGATATTTCCAATCATAACTATCAGGATGCGATCACCAAACTTGCACAGCTTGGGGTAGTAGCTGGAAGAAATGGCAATTTCTACCCTGATAATGACACGCTCCGTGCAGACGGAATCATTATGATTGCGAATAGTATGCTTGCTCAAGAGCAAAAAGCACTTGTTATCAAAAATTTTTATCATCTAAATACCATTACTGATGTCACCTATTTTGCAGCCTATGCTCCCCATTTGGAATATTTGCTTGATCATAAGATCGGAACTTCTCTACTTCGTCATGAATCATCGGGAGATCTGTTTCTACCTTATGCTCTGCTTACGAAGTGAGAAGCTTATTCACTTGTTGCCAAAGCTGCTGGAATTAAAATTCTCAATCCTGAATGATGATCCTCAACTCAAGCGATTACGAGAGGTGAGTTAGCTCAGCTCCTCGTAGAAGCCTTTGATTTTGGAGAGATCCATTCAAGTCCTAGTTCTGAAAAAGACAAAAAACGACTTTCAGATGAAACGGACAAAAAGAAATCTGTTTTAATCTCTCTTTTGAAAGAAGTCGTCGATGAACTTTAATCTCTAGAAGCAAAACATTGAATATCCATTCTTATCAAGGCCTACTCACAACTATTAACTTATTTATCAAAGATTTTATTCTCTTATTATGATACAAGATGAACAAACCTAACACACCAATTCTTTTGGCTCAGGAACTAAGTGCTGAAGAAATAAAGCTTCAGAACGCTGAAGAAACAAGAAACTATAGAAATAAAAAAGAAAATCTAAATATCAACGACAGACTTGACCTATGGAATACTACTCTCTATGGAGAGAAAGTAATCAGTACTTTGAATGCGACAAACAATATCGCCTCAAATGCAAAAGAAACAAAAACTCAGGTGAAAAAAGACCTTCTTAATCTCTTTTCATAAAAGTCTTTTGACAATTCTCAAGCTGCCTAAATTAAAAAAAGCCCTAGTAACAATAGCTAGGGTTTTTCTAATCACAAAAAAATAAATACTAAATTTTCATCTCTTCAAAGCCTCTTTCAAAGGAATGAAAAACCGTCAATTTTCCCTCTTTGATGACCCAGAGAAGCTCTGAAGTCGCCTCCAAAAAATCTCTATCATGTGAAACGATCAAGGAAACCCCATTGAAATCTGCAAGCATGGTTTTGATCGCCTCTTTAGAAGTCAAATCTAGATGATTGGTTGGTTCGTCCATCACTACAATATCCGGATGAGCAAGGAGCATTTTCGCTAAAGCGACCTTGGATCTCTCTCCTCCTGAAAGGGTTCAGATTTTTTGATCTGCTTTTTCTGGATCAATGAGCAAAGCCCCGAGAAATCCCATTGCCTCCTTAAACGAAACTCAAGGTCAAACCAGCTCTTCAGTAATCGTTGCTTGAAAATCCAGATCCTCAGCCACTTGGGAATAAAATCAAATCCTGACTTTTTCATGGATTCGCACATCGCCATACAAAGGTTTGAGCTGACCAAGCAGGGTTTTGAGCAAAGTCGTCTTCCCTACTCCGTTTTTTCCGATGATTCAGATTTTCATCGCTTTGGTAATTTCCAGTTCACGAGGCAGATTGACTAGCACACTTTGCCCATATCCGACAGAAAGTTCAGAAAGTCTGATCAAGGTCTCCGGAAGTCTCCACTTGACCTGAAGATTTGGAGTATATGCTGAAATTTCCTCTTCTGGAGCCTCAATACGATCCATTTTGTCCAGCATTTTGATTCTACTTTGCACCTGAGCGGCTTTGCTAGATTTGTAGCGGAATCTCTCAATAAATTTCTCCTGCTGAGCAAGGTATTTCTGCTGGGCAGTATAATTCTTGAGCTGGAGTTCAGCCCTTTTTTCTTTTTCTCTCAAGAAGTCTTCATAGCCGCAATAGTAGAGATTCAGCTTTTTGTTTTTGATTTCTATCGTTTTGGTGAATGCAGAAGCCAGAAATTTCCTATCGTGAGAAATGCAGATCAGCGCCTTGTTTCGCATCTGGCAGAACTGCTCAATAAAGAGAATCCCCTCAATATCCAGATGGTTGGTCGGCTCATCCAAAATCAGCAGATCCACATCTTGAAGCAAAAATTTTGCAATTTGTAACTTGGTTTGTTCGCCTCCAGAAAGTTTTTTGATCGGAAAATCCAGTTGCTCTCTAGTAAATCAGAAGTATTTTAAAATCTCCTTTTGCAAATCATACTTTTGATAGGCTTCATGCATCAGCATCCGTTCAATATGCTCGCTCTGCTCCTCAATCAAGGCAATCGCATCGACATTTCATCAGTCTAAAAGCTGTTTTATCTCCTCAAGCCTCTCTACTCTCCTCGTAATCTCTGGAAATGTCGTGAGCATTTCTTCCAAGACAGTTCTCTCCCTTGATTCCCAAAATAAATCCTGAGAAAGAAATCAGATTTTTGTGTCTTTTAGGAGTTCAATCTCGCCATGATCTGCGAGTTCAGGATTCAGCAGGATTTTGAGGAAAGTGGATTTTCCAGCTCCATTTTTTCCCACAAGAGCGATCTTGTCCTCAGGTTTGATCTTCAGTTCTGCATCTTCAAAAAGAATCGTAGAGCCGAGCTGCTTACTCAAGCCCTTGATCGTGATGAGGTAGTCAGCATTCTTTTTATTCGTATAGTTGAAAAGATGCCTTGGGATGCTAGAAAATGAAACTTGCTTTTCAAAGTCTTCTCCTAGGTTTTCTGTTTCTCGCTGGATTCAAAATTCTTTACTGAGGTATTTTTTCAGACTTTTTTCTTTGGTGGATTCTTTGGTTTTATCGTTGAATTGGGCGAGGTAATCATAGCAAAGTTCAGCGATTTCTTCATAAGAAAAATCTGGATGAAGCGATTGGACGGATTCAATGATTTCGGAAAGTTGCATCATCTGAGGATGAAAATAAACGAGTTTAAATGTATGGAAAGCTCTCCTCTTTTTCAAGTTTAGTATCAAAAATGTCACATCTTCAGATTTTTTCCGATTTCCTTTATATGAGTTTTTATTTTCTTTATGAATGAAGATGAACAAATTACTCACAACGACACTTAGCCTCGGGGCGATCCTTTTATTAGCAGGTTGTAACCAGCAGACTCAAAGTATAAATGAAAGCGAAATTACCTCAGAAAGCTGGAAGACGATGATTCCGCAGAGCTGTCAGAGCTTTTTTGATGGTTGTAACAACTGTATGAGAACTGCTGATGGCGAGGTTGCCTGCACGAGAATGTTCTGTGAAAAGTATGACACTCCAAAATGCCTTGATGGGGAACAAGGAGGAGTCCAGCAGATTGGTATGCCAAATCCTGCAAGTGAATATTGTGTAGATCAAGGAGGTGAAAGCAAAATCAAAAAAGATGAAAACTGAGGTGAATATGGAATTTGCCTAATAGATGGGAAAGAAATTGAAGAATGGGAATACTATAGAGCTGCAGTAGGAAAAGCAAACGAAGAAATGGCAAAAACTTATATTGGACGCCAACTCTCAGAAGTTCAAAAGGAGTTTGAGACTCAAAACCAGATCCTTCGTATCGTTGCACAGGATGGAGAAGCTATGGCAATAACTGCTGATTATAGACCAGATCGTTTGAATGTTGCTGTAGAAAAAGGAGTGATTACTGATGCCTATTTTGGATAAGGCAATACCCACAAAGAATGAAAAAGAATGGAAAGAATACAAAGAAGGCTGAAGAAATTCAGCTTTTTCCTTTTTAACAAGAAAGAGGATTTTTTTAAAACACTCTTATAGAAAAACACATATCTCATTCTACACTCTCGATTAGGTATTGCTGATATTTTCATAAACTTCTACTATTTTTCAGTTCTTCACAAAAACAGCATCGAGTCTAATATCTTTAGCTATCAGATTATTAGAGCAATAACTTTCGATACTCCTTTCTAAAGCCTGCATTTTCCTCGGTGAAAGATACGCATTCCAATCCTCAATCCCATCAACGACCTTTACCTCTACGAAAACAATTTCTTCTTTATTTTCCAGGATCAAATCAATCTCTCCTCAACGAATAGCAAAATTTTTCCCCAATACAACATAACCGTTTTTTTCATATCGGTCTCTAGCAAGCGATTCTCATTGATAACCTTTCTGTTTTAGCGTATTCATGATGTTCACTAAAATAAAACCTCCTGAATCTACAATTTAGAGTTATTCAGCTGTTTTTCTGCTGTTTTTTTCCATGCATTGATTGCCTCATCATCCCCGCTCAAAAGAACTGCTGGAACCTCCATTCCATACACTTCAGCAGGTCTGGTATAATTCGGTGCTTCCAAATTTTGCATATTTTCACTCAAAGAATAACTCTCATCAATCCAACTCCCCTTCTCTTTGATAACTCAAGGAATAAGTCTTACAATTGCCTCAAGCATTAGCATACTTGGGACTTCTCCTCATAGCACAATAAACTGACCTAATGAAAGCTTCCTAAATTGATCAGAATAATGTTTTTGAAAATATTGCTCTGCTCTATAATCTATTCCCTCATATCTCCCACAAATCAGAATAAGATGATCTTTTTTGCTGAGACCATAAGCAATCTTCTGATTAAAAACTTCCTGGGCAGGAGCTGGGAAAAGAATTGAAAAATCAGATTTTTTAATTTTAAACTGCTGAATAATTGCCTCTACACAGTCAATAATTGGTTGCGCCTTGATAAGCATCCCCTCTCCTCCTCCATAGATCTGATCATCAATTTGCTGATGTTTATCCTGACAATATTCCCTCGGATTATGCAGAGAGAACTTCAGAATTCCCTTAGTTTGAGCCTTCTGGATAAGCGATGTTGCCAAAAAACTTTCGAAAATTTCTGGAAAAAGGCTGACGAGATGAATATGCATAAACGGTAAGTAAGAATAAATAAGTATAAATTAGTTTTTCTGACTTGATTTTCAATTCCAAAATCTCATACTTAAAGGAGTTCTTTATTTCTTTTTTTAGAAAAGATGAAAAAAGGAAATCTGATTTTTGTTAGCATTCTTCTAAGTTGTCTAGTGGGATGTGAAAGCTTAGATCCTCTAACAAGTACTGAAGAATACCAACAAGCAGAGCAATTAACTCATTCTGGACTGCAGGTTCTCCAAGAAAAGACCAATACCCTCACTGAACAGGCAAAAACTGAGGCAAAAAAACAATATGAAACGCTCAAGAATGATACCAAAACCGCGGTTAAAGATTCAGTAAATCAAAAAATTGATGAGACCTTTGATCGTTTCTAGAAGCTTTGACTTGTCTTTTTTATGCTGAAAATTATAGTACAATCTGATTTTACTTTTTGATATGAGAAATGTTGTGGGGATATGTGATAGCAGGACTTATTGCTGGAATTGGAATTTGATATTTGATCTTTTATTTTCAATACGAGAAAAGAGAAATCGTTTCAGAATTGAGAAAAAATCTTAAAATAGCCAATGAGCAGTTAAGCTATCTCCAAGAGGAAATGGAAGAATTAACCGCACAAAATGATCTTTTTAGAGAAAAAACAACCGAACTCTTGGAGAAAAATGATGAGCTTTCTGATGTCGTTGCCGAACTCGGAAAGTATTATGTTCATATCAAAAAAGCTTCAGAAAAAAGTGCAGAACTTTCAAAATTACTCCATGAACCTGATGAAGAAATTGAAGGGAAACTCTGAAATCTCTCTGAAATTGCAAAACAATCGATCAAAAACAGTTTTTTTTAGTTGATAGAGAATATTTCTTGTTTTTTCTCTTGACTATTAAAAAACGATTTCTATCTTTGGTAGTAGACTTTACTTTCTTCTCTCTCAAGATGGATATTAAAGAAATTGACAGCTTTTTTGATTACCAACTAACTTTTGAAGAAGAACCTGTTGCTTTGGTTGAAGAAATTGTTCGTCAGGCTTCAGAATATTTACCCGCAGATCAGATCGAAGGGATCAGACATGCTTACGTTTTTACTAAAGCTGCTCATGCAGGAGTCAAAAGACTTTCCTGAGAACCTTATATCATTCATCCTCTGAAAGCGACACTTTTTCTCATGGAACTCAAACCTGACTTAGAATCTATTCAGGCTTGTATTATGCATGATGTAATAGAAGATACTCCTATCACTAAGGAAGAAGTCGCTGAGGAATTTAGCGAAGAAGTAGCAGAGATCTGTGAAGGTCTAGTAAAAGTATCAAAAGTGAGATATCAAGGAGAAGATAGACACCTGGAAACTATCAAAAAAACTTTTCTAGCGATGGCAAAGGATTTGAGAGTAATTTTCGTGAAATTAGCCGACCGTATTCATAATATTCAGACTTTACAGTTTCATCCAGAAGAAAGGAAAAGAAAAAAGATTGCTGAAGAAACCTTAAAAATTTATGTTCCGATTGCAAAAAGACTTTGACTTTATCATTTTCAGCTTCTCCTCGAGAATGGGTCATTTGCCGTACTTTATCCTGAAGAATTTGCTAGGATTTTAAGTTATCTGAAAAAATATTTTCGTGATGGAGAAAAATATACAGAAAAAGGAGTTAAAATGATGACGACAATGCTTCATAAAGAAGGGGTTCAGAATTTTGAAGTAAAATGAAGAATTAAAAGTCCGTACAGGGTCTATGAAAAGCTCTCAAAAAAGTATCATGAAACCGATATTTCTACAGTAATGGATTTATTGGCATTTAGGGTGATAACTGAGAATATTGGTGATTGCTATATGGTACTGGGAGTTATCCATAAATATTATATTCCGCTTATTAAAAAAATTAAGGATTATATCGCAATTCCAAAATTTAATGGATATAAAAGTATTCATACAACCGTGCTTGGAATGTTTCGTTTTCCTGTAGAAATACAAATCAGAACTAAAGAGATGGATGATGTAGCAGAATTCTGAGTAGCAGCCCATTTTGCCTATTCTGACAATAATGCCCCAACAGTTGTTTCCAAACAACAGGGAATGTGGATTCAAAAATTACAAAAAATCGTTGCAAACTATACGGATACTTCAGAAAAGGAAAAATTTAAATCTCAGCTGAATATTGAGGTATTAGATAAAACGATCTTTATCTATACTCCAAGAGGAGATATCAAAGAACTTCCAATGGGATCTACGGTTCTTGATTTTGCTTTTAGTATTCATAGTGCTATTGGATTAAAATTCAAGAATGCCATAGTAAATGGACAAATAAAACCAATTAGTTATAAGCTCAAAACCTGAGATATTGTAAACATTAATACTTTTAAGAATAGATACGTTGCGAATAAACACCGAATTGAATTTCTCCGTACACCTTCTGCAAAAAATCAACTTTTAAAATATTTGAAAACGGTGGAAAGAGAGAACCGTCTTGAAGAAGCGATAGAGGGATTAAATGAATACTTAAGAGATCTAGGACTTCCTGCTTTCCGCTCTGATAAGGATAGAATTCAAAAGCTAGGAGAACCAATTGAGGTAGAAAGAAGGATTCTGATGGTACTTGATAAACAAGACTCTTATGGAAACATTGTAAGATCTGCATATCCAGATTTACTGAAGAATGTCATAGAAAAGACCGTCGTAAAAGATACTGATGGACTGAGAGAAGAGTTAAAACATGAGATCAAAAATCTAATTTCTCCTCATGAAGTAATCGTTGATAATGATAAGCATTTAAATTGTATCTTCTGTCCTGAATGTAATCCAGAAAAAGGAACTAAAATTATTGCAAAATCCACAAAAGAAGGCATCAAAATTCATACGATGGCCTGTAAAGCACTAAAAACAGTTTCCTTTGATTCCCTTCTCGAAGCACACTGGAAAGACGATCCATCAAATCGCTACCAATTTTCCTTGGAAGTAAAATTTTCACCTCGTGAATTAACGATTGTTGATTTCCTTCAAATTTTTTCTCAATTCAATGTTCCTTTGCTAGAAATGTCTATTAAGCATACTGATATTTGAGAAGTATTAGTAGATTTTACCCTTCAGATTGATAATCCTGCGAAGATTGCTTTTGTTTTGAAAGACTTGAAAAAGTTTTCGCTTTCCGTAGAAATTCTAAAGAAAATTATTTCTTAGATTTTTATTTTTTAAGTTTTTTACCATGAATGAGATAACATCAAATATTCAAATGCTTACTGGAAATCAAACCTGAGAACAGCTTTTTTCTTCTGGAACTGAAATTATTGAAAATGCCGCAAATCAACTAAGTGATAATCTTCCTGAACTTTCTGTTAATGTCCAGCAATTAGGCTCTTGAAACGATATCGTTTGAGTGTTAGCTCAATGGCTACCATTTTTAGATAAATATTCTGATCTAGAATTATTTGTTTGTGCAATTATTGTTTTTCTTTGGATCCTTTGTGTTATTTGGGTATTGAGAGATGCTTCTTCAAGGAGTGAAAATGTATTTTATCAGCTCTTTTCAGTACTCTTAATTGTATTCTTAACGCCAGTTCTAGGACTTCCTCTTTATATTGCATTTCGTCCTCTAGTATATAAATGGGAAAAGGTACTATGGAGAGAAGCATTAGAGCAGAATGTTGTTGTTTGCCCTCACTGCCAAAACTTAAATAATACGTCTCACGTAATGTGTAGTTGGTGTGGAGAACCGCTGCAAGTGGAATGCAAACAATGCCATTGTAAATATCAAGGACATTTTGCTTATTGTCCTGAATGCTGAGCTCCAAATATTGAATAATTTAGAATAGAAATTTATTATAAACTCAAGTATATAAAATAAAAACTTGAGAAAATCATCAAATGAAACCCATTTATTTCCTATTGGAAATTAGAATAGTTATATGTTTATCCGAGTAAGACCCGAAAATGTTGTTAATGTTAGTGTTGATTGTAATGATTATTAGTATAGCACTTTTGTTAGCACTTTTTTCTGGATTTTTTCCTTTTGTGCAAACCTATGGAAATGTTGTCCAATATTCAACAGCTTATTATGGTGCGATATCTGCAATCGAAAGAGGGGCTCTGGCAATAAGATATACGGGTCCTGGTTTTGATGGAGAATCCTGACGAAAAACCACTTGAACAACTCTACAAAACATCTGAAAAGATGCTGACAAAAGAATAGAAAATTTTTATACTTATGGGGATGGGAGAGATACTTTACTGTGGAATGTACAATCAAGTACTGATAGAATTCCTTCTACATGAAATGGTAATGTAGATGTTTCATTTATTCGTGCAAACAATCCAGAAAGCAAAAATTTTAATATGCTCAACTATACAAAAACTGAACTCATTCCACTAGGAACTGTTGGAACTATTGGAGCTGATGACTATTACACACAGACCCCATGATTTAGATTAAATCCAGCCTCTCCTCAATTTTCATTGAAGGGAACCCTCAGACTTAATCCTTTATTATTTGAAACTTTTTCAAAGGGGAATCCTGCTAATGGGAAACTTTGTGAAAACAACTGTCAAAATACTGATCATGACTGGAGAGATGACAACTGGGTTGCAGCAAATTGGACGATGAAAGGAAAATACGAAGATACGGAATACACTTTACTCCCTAAGGAAGCAACAAGTTTTGGTGAAGGATGGGGAATAATTAACGATCGAGATACGCTTCTTAGGGCAAAACTCATCAATTCAAATGGAGGCTTATCTTTGACTTTTTGAGGAACAAGTAATCCTATTAAGAATGACAATTCTGCATCATTAAATATTATTTCCAATAAAGAAGGTGAATTAAAAAACAAAGGAGATTTTGCTTCTATTTTAGCAGCCCCAGAAACAATAAATTCCAATTTATCTTTTTCTCTCGTAAATTATCTCTGGTCTCAAGGGAAGAACCTCTATCCTTTCCTTGAATATGAATTTCATACCACGGACGGATCTAGAATTTCAGATAAATTTTATACCTTACAAGGAGAAGGAAAAGTTGGAAGATATAATGTAAAACTTCAAGTAAAGAAACCAACACTCGAACAACCAGCACTTGGAAACTTTACTATTATTTTCTAAGAATGAGAAATCAGCTTAAACAAGTACTTTTTTTAGCAATTTTTGGAATACTTTGTACGGCTTTTGTAATTTTTGTACCATGGGGAGTGAATCCTGAGAAATCTGAAACCGCTACACCACCAAATCAAACTGATTGAATGGGAAATCCAGATTTTTCTTCTGAGCAGAATACTCGTCTACTGACAGGAACTTTAACTTTAGCGATTCCCGAAAAAAAAATAAATCCCGAGCTAAAGCAGTTTTTGCAAAATTTCTCTCAAAAATATGAAGTAAACATAACATTAACAAGAGTGATGGATGAAGGGAATAGATTAAAATTGACTTCTTGAGCAGATATTCAGCTTCTTCCCTACGATCTTTTTTCTGGAGTTCAAGCACAAAAGATTACTTTTCAAGAGGATATTCGTTCGCTTTTTATCCCCCAATTGCAGGGATTTCTCGGGAAGCATTCAGATTTTTTGCCTTTTGCTCTGGATCCTGCCGTAATGTACGGATTAACAGGTCTGGAATCTGATTTTGACGGTTTATATGCGTCCTTTTCAGACTTTCGTCCAAGACTTCAGAATGCGTCTTTTGGCTTCTGAATTAGCAACATTCCAGCACTTTATGATCAAAACCTAATTTTGGCTCAGCAGTTGGAAGATTTCGTGCAGTTTAATGATGTAGGAGCATTCCAACAATGGATCACAATGCACGGTAATACCCAAGCTCTCCAGCAAAAACTCCTCAATATCATACAGTCCTCATCCCAATTCTGCTTACAAGAACCAATCGCTTGCCTTTTGCAGAAAAAGCTTGTGGGAGTGGGACGAGGATTTGCTTCAGACTTTTCATCTGATTTAAAAGAAGAATTTGTAAGGTATTTTAGCCCTTATCAGTATGTCGGATTACCAGTAAGGCTTTATGGCTTTGTCGTTTTACCTGGAGCGAATCGTGCTTTGACAGATCAGTTTTTATTGGACTATATGGATAGTGCATTCCAATCTTCAGTTCCTTTCTTGGGTTCAGGCATGATCCCTGTCTTTCAGAATCAATTTACACAAACCTGTGGAGCTAATGCCTGCTCACTTCCTCAAGAACTCGTAATCCTTGAAAATGGTACTGCAAAAATTGAGAAATTCTTCAATGACAGGCTTCTCTGGAAAATCATTGAAAAAAAGCTACAACCCGACTTGTATTTAAAAAACGCTTCCTTATAGTGATTCTGTTTTATATTAATATATTGAATGTTATGTTAGAAGAATTTTCAGCTTTTCTTGCGGAATACAATGTCGTTGGAACAGCAATCGGACTTTTAGTCGCTGTGAAAGTAGGAGATTTGGTAAAGTCTTTTGTAGAAGATTTTGTAACCCCTCTTTTTTTTACTCCCCTTTTCAAAAAACTAAAGATCAATAAACTTGAAGAACTCTCTTGGAATGGAGTACTTTATGGGAAAGCACTTGCGAGATTAATTGACTTTTTGATCACTGCATTTCTGGTTTTCCTTGTAATTAAGTACTTTGGAGTAGTGAAGAAGTAGTTTAGAATTAAGATTTTTTACGAAAAAAGAGAAAAAATCAGGTTTTTTATTTTGTTTAGTAGATAGAACAATGGATTTAGGAAAAATGGGAGAATTGAAAAAAATGTACGATAAGTATAAGGAACTTCAAAAAGCACTTAAAAACCTCGTAATTAGAGCCAAAGAAGGAGAATTTACAGATGAAAATGGAGAAAAAGCAAGTAGTATCGTGATTGATATGACGGGAGAAATGAAAATCAGAGATTTCAAAGTCAATGAACTTGCTTTGCTTGATCCAAGTAAAAAAGAGGTTTTGGAAGAATTAGTCGTAAAAGCTTTCCAAAAAGCGCAGAATAAGGCTCAAGAAGTCGCTGCAGAGAAGACGAAAGATATCCTTGGTTTTGATCCAAGTAATCTCGCAGGAATGCTCGGTGGAGGAAATGGTGGTGGAATTCCAAATATCCCTGGATTATCATAGGAAAAGTTTTAAGAATTAACAAAGAAAAAGCTTGTTGATTTTTAATTGTTTATGTTTTTCCTATGTATAAGAGATTTTCCCTAAGTGATTTGACAAAGATTCAAAATAATTTCATTCCTCACTTCTACACGATCATTAAGAGAGAGAAATGCCAGTGAGCGAATGATTTTTTCAAGATGTGTTTTCGTGAAGGGAATGATCTGTATTATTTTTATCGTTCAGACGTAGCTTTTAGGGTTTCTAAGCAAGGAGATCAACTGATTCTTACTGATGAACAGGATAAAATTGAGGTTGTACTTCCTTTTGATCAAAAATCTGCAATCCAATCCTTAATCATCAAATATATTTCTAAAAAAGAAAGACAAATCTGACAAAAAACGATTGAGCAGATTCTGATGGATGAGTTTATGACAGGAAATTATTCTCAAATCTTAGATAAACCGTATCTCGTCTACGATATTGAAACAACCGTAGTTGATGACCTGAGATCCGCAAAATTTTTGCTTGCCTATGCGATGATTCCTGATGGAACTAAAATGGAATACCGCTGTATTTTGCAGGAAGACCTGAAAGCTTTCGTAGATGAGATGCTCGCTTTTGATGGATATATCGTAGGATTCAACCAGATTTGGTTTGATAATCCAGTTTCGGCTTGGAATGCAGGCTATGGAGAGGAGGAAATCAAAATTCTTAACGAAAAAAGTATCGATCTCTATGTCTTTTTTCAAAATCTCACAAAAAGAAGAATCTGACTAAATAAACTCTCAGAAGCATTAGTTGGAGTCCAGAAAACACTTTCTTCTGGAGCTGAAGGAGAAGTGCTCTGGAATCAATACCAAGAAACTGGAAATAAAAAGTTCTTGGAAGAGTTTAAGAAATATTGTAAAAATGACGTAAGGATGACGGCACTCGTGATGTTCTACTTTTTGCATTTTCAGAAGATTTTTATGGATGGGGAAGAGTTTACCTTTTCTCTTGAGGAATTTGTAGAAAAATCTAATCATCATGCACCAGAAGAAAAAAATCTGAATGAGATTCACGATCAGTCTATCTTTTGATAAAAAAAGTTCCAAAAATCAGTTTTTAGTTGATCTTTCAAAATATGAAGTGTCCAAAATGTAAAAATATGGATTCCAAAGTCATCGACTCTAGAATGATAGAAGAAGGAACCATTATCAGGAGAAGAAGAGAATGCGAGAGATGTTCGCATAGATTTACTACGTTTGAGAGAATTGGACTCACAGAACTCATGGTGATCAAGAGAGATGGCACAAAAGAACTCTATGATAGAGCAAAACTTAGAAAATCAGTGATGCTTGCTTTTGCGAAAAGACCTTTCAATCCAGAAATCGTAGACTCTTTGATCAACAACTTAGAAATTTCTTGGCAAAGTGAGGGAGCCGAGGTTTCAAGTAAAAAAATCTGAGATGATATCCTAGCCGTGCTCAAAGAAATTGATCCTGTCGTCTATGTTAGATTCGCCTCGGTCTATCAGTCTTTTGAAAATTTTTCAGACTTTAAACAGTTTATTGAGTAGATTTTTTAATTAAAGAAAAAGAGAGCTTATTCGCTCTCTTTTTTCACTTTCCCCAAACTTTTGGAGGTACTAAATAAACGACAATTATTCCAGACGTTTTTTTTGAAACAATCGGCGTAATAGAATAAATCTCACTTACATTTTCTCTAGAGAGAAAAGAGTTTAATGCTTTTTCTAACTCTTGAGGATCTTTTTCTGTAAAAATTTTTGCTTTCATTTTTTTATTTTTTGATGTGAATGGAGAATATATTGATTTTTACCTATAAAATCAAGCCATTCAAAAAAATCATCTCTTGATATTGCTATTTTATTTCAGTATACTCACGTAAATGAAAATCTGATTTTTATTTTTTTTATATTGATGACTACCTGCATCAAGTGCAAAAGCACAAAAACCAGAAAGCATGGGCATGGGAGAAATAATTCTCAGAGATTTTTCTGTGGAGCGTGCCAATCTACCTTTACAATTGATGGGAAAAGAGGGACCTATAGTCCTGAATTCAAAGAAGCAGTTGTCGATGCTTATTGTCATCAAAAGAATACAGCACAAGCGGTTATTGATGATTTTTGAATCTCTACGAGGACTTTGATTAAATGGAAAAAGGAGCATCAGCAGTACTGTAGTTGTGGAAAATAATTTTATTTATATTGTCAGATAGTAATGAGAATAGCAGTTGTTGGGAAGTGAGGTAGTGGAAAAACTACTATATCAGCGTTACTTGCCTTATATTTAGCTCAGCAGGGAAAAAATCTTTTGTTGATTGATGCTGATTTGAATGTCCATTTGCCTGGATTATTTCTTCCATGAGGGGAGTTTCCTGAGCAAAAATATCTTTCTTTTCCTGAGACGACTCAAACGATCAAAACCTATCTCAAAGGGGATAATCAGCGTATTGGTTCTTTGGAGACTTTTAGGAAAACAACCCCTCCAACCTCAGAAAGTCAGCTTTTTGTACTTAGAGATCCTACACATCCTCTGTATTGTTTTGCTGAAGTGCTCGATCAGCTTGCTTTGATGGTGGTAGGGACTTATCAAGGATCAGAGATTGGCGCATCTTGTTATCATAATCATTTAGCGATTTTGGAAAATTTGCTTTCGCATATGGATGATCAAAAGGCAGTAGTGGTCGTGGATATGGTGGCAGGAGTAGATGCTTTTGCCTCTAGTCTGCATGCTCAATTTGATCTTTTACTTCTTGTCTTGGAACCTACGCAAAAAGGAAAAGAAGTCTGGAAACAGTATGCTCGTCTGGCTCAAGCTGCGGGAGTCTATGATCAGCTTTTTGCACTTGGGAATAAATGTTTTGACCAAGAGGATCAGCTTTTTCTCTCTGCTGCTTTGCCCTCTGAAAAACTGCTTGGTATGCTGGGGATCTCTTCTTATCTAAGACAGTTAGAGAAGCAAGGAGGATTGATGGAGTTTTCTCAGCTTGAGCCTGAGTTTCAGCTGCTATTTGAGCAAATTGTCAAGCAAGCACAAACTTTGGAACAGCCTCTACAAGCGAGATTAGACAAGCTTTATGCTTTACATAGAAAATATGTTGCTCAAGGGTTTATCAAGGAAAGATTTGGTGATTTGACTGGGCAAATTGATGAACATTTTAGTTTTTTGTAATTAACATGTCTTGATCTGTTTTTTCTTGAACTTCTGCTTTAGAGGATTTTCTCAATCCTTATCATCATCTCACTCCACTGGTAGAACTGCCTGTTGATTTGAATCCTTATGCTCAAGATGGAGTCAGAGTGTTTTTGAAACTTCAGACTTTTTTACCTTTGGGAAATATTAAGTCTCTTTCTGCTCGAGGGATGCTTCATCAGGCAAAAGAGAGCTGACAGTTTGATGATCAATTACCTCATACTATTGTGGAAAATTCTTCTGGAAATACTGCTTTTTCTCTTGCAGTGCTAGGAAGGAGTATGGGAATTCCTAAGATGAGAGCTTGGGTTTCTCAAGAAATTACGAAAGGAAAGCTACAATTGCTTCAGCTTTTTGGGGTTGAGGCGGTGGTGCATGCAGAGCAAATTTGTCCTAATCCTCAAGATCCTAGGAGTGGTATTGTCAAAGCGAGAGAAGAAGGGAAACAAGCATGACGATATAATCCTGATCAATATCATAATATTGCAAATCCACAAATACATGCTCGTTTAACAGGGAAACAGCTTTCTGAACAATTGCAGTCTTTAAAAGATGAGGTAGAATTTCGTTTTTTTTGTGCTGGACTCGGTACTACGGGAACTTTTATTGGGATCTCTGAGTGTCTCAAATCACATTTTGCTTCTGTTTCCGCTCTTGGAGTCGTGAGAAAACCAAATAACCCTATCCCTTGACCAAGAACTTATCATTTATTGCAACAAATTGGCTTTGATTGGCAAGCTGCTGTGGATGTCTTAGTAGAAGTTAGTAGTAAGCAGGCGTATGAAAGTAGTTTAGCACTTATTAGAGCAGGGTTTCTTGTGGGGCCAAGTTCTGGAATGGCTTTGCAGGGATTGTTTTTGCATCTTGCGGAGCTTAAGGCATTAGGGCAATTAAGCTCTTTTTCAAAAAAGCCTATGGCAGCAGTGGTAATTTGTCCTGATGGTCCCTATCCCTATCTAGATGAATATTTTACATATTGTGATGCAGAGCTTTTCCCTGAAGTTCTGAATCAGGAACTTCTTTTGGAATCTTCTTCTTTGGGTTTAGATTCATTTGCGAATACTCTTCGAGAGTCCAAAAAAGTGTTTGAGAAACTTTATGTGCAGGCTTTAGAATCAGAGGATTCTTTTTCTGATCCAGAAGATTTGGTTTTGAGGCAGGAGTATGTCTTAATTGATCTTAGGACTCAGCAGGAATTTGCTCATGTGCATTTACCAGGAGCTCTTTGTCTACCTTTTGCTGAACTTAGTTTGGAAAGTTTTCGTCCTTTTGCTGATAAGACGCTTGTACTCTATTGTGCTTATGGGAAAAAGTCTGCTTTCTGGGCTCAGAAATTACAAGAACTGGGGTACCATGCTTTTTCTTTGCAGGGAGGCTTGGCGGAATGGTCAAGTAATACACTTCCAAGATGTAAGGCGAAAGATTGTTTACTTTAATAGGCTTCTATGAAAATATGCTTATAGCCTTTTTCTTTCAGCTGAGTCATAAAGTCTTTGACCATCGCTGGGACTCCGCAGATATAAAATTCTGTCTCTAGAGGAAAATCAAAATCCTGAATCTGAATTCTTCCTTTTTCAAAACCTTCTAACTCCTCTCTAGAAATATGGATATGTGTTTCTGGAATCTTCAGAGCCTTGATCTCCTCTAGATAAAAGAGGTCTCTCTCATAAGAAACGGAAAAGAAGAACCGCTTTTGAGCTCAGCTTTGATCAGCTTTTGCCATACGATAGCAGGGAGCAAGCCCACTTCCTGTCGAGAGGAAAACTTTAGGGTTGGAGGTGGCTTTGAGGATGAAATGTCCATTTGGGCCTTCAAGTCAGAATTGAGTTTTTTCATCTACGGTTTTCAAGAGTTCAGATCCCTTTCCTCAAGGGACCAATTTAATTAAAAAAGTAAAAATACTGGAATTCCCCTCTTGTTCCACATCGGCAACAGAATAGGCTCTTTTAAAAGGAATTTCTTCTCAAAGATAATGAACAAAAAACCATTGTCCTGGATGGATACTTATTTTTTCAGTTCTGAGTTTTAGTTCTAGAACATGATCATTGAGAAATTTTTTACTTACAAGCGTTGCTATTTGCATAGAAAAAGCATTAAAAAAGTAAATCAGAACTAAGTGTATAGGTTTCCTAAAATTTTGCAACTTTTAAATTAGTTCTTGTTTTCTGAGGAAGAATCTTTATCTTTGATCAGGTTTATTTTTTTGTCAATGCCATGAAAAAAAGATATGTGCTGATAGGATTGGTAGTATTCTTGTTTGGAAATATAACTTCTGCCTACTCCCCTTTTACCAAAGAAGAACATAATCAAATTGATCGTCAGCTTAATCAAGCTATTCCTTCAGCTGAAAAAAAAGAAAAATCTGAATTTTTTTCTCGTTTAGCTCAGAAGTCACTTGCTATTCGTAAGGCATTTCTCCCGATCAAGATGAAACTTTATGGTCCTAAACTTACGCAGAAAGATCAAGAATTTATCAAGAATAGAGTTGCCACGCTTACTACGCTCCCTGAAGTCAGAAGAAATGAAATCTTGGATGAGCTCAAGAAAACCCAGCAACTCTCTGAGGAAATTTCCAGAGCGCTCCAAATTGAAGCAAATAAAGAATTTGAGGGATATGCAAGAACCGTTATTCCTACTCCTCTTTTTCGACTTCCTGTAGATAATGTTGACCTTAATAAAATTCTCTGATGAAAAGGAACAACAGGTATGAAAGTCGATGGGAACAATATGATTATTGATCTTGCGGTAGTACTTCCTCCTGATACTCCTGTTACTTTAATGAGGAAAATTGAGAAAGACGGATTTACTTATTACCAAGTTCGCACGAGGGAATTTGATGCAGGAAGAGGAGCTAAAGTTGGCTACTTTTTAGATGCAAGATATATCCAAAAAACTGACCAAAAAAATGAAGAGAAGAGTCAGATTTTGCCTTCATTTGAAGAAGTCATTGATAACCTGCTTGCGACCTCTGGGACCGCCTATATCTGGTGAGGAACCTGGTATCAAGGAGTACCGGAAAATGAACATTTTTTCCCATCACAGAGCAAACTCTCCTCTCTTGAGAAAAAAAGGAAATTAATGAAAGGAGTTGACTGTTCTGGACTCCTCTATCAAGCAACAAATGGTTATACCCCTAGAAATTCTCGTAGCCTCCTGAACTTCTGAGAAGCAGTAGAAATTGAGTGAAAAACCGCAGATCAAATTGTAATGCTCCTAAAGCCTCTGGATATTATCGTTCGAGATGGGCATGTTGTGGTTGTTTTGGATGGAAAAAGAACGATTGAAAGCAGAGGAAGAGGGAAAAATCCTGGTGGAGTAGAAATTGTTGAAATCAAAAAAAGATTAGAAGAAATTTTCAAAACCAGGAAACCAGTCAATAATTACTCTGCCTCATCACTTCCAAAAGCTAAAAAGTTTGTGGTTAGAAGATGGTTTAAATAAACGTACTAAACAATGCAAAAAATCTGAATTATTACTGCAATGGCAGAAGAAGCTGATCATCTCATTACTCTTTTTGGACTTCAAGCTACAAAAAGCCTCCAAAATATCAGTTTTTTTGAAAATGATGAAGTGGTGCTTGCTTTGTCTGGAGTTGGAAAAATTCAGGCAAGTATTGCTACAAGCCTCCTTTGTATGGAGTATGAGTTAAAATGCCTGATAAATATTGGAATCGCATGAAGTTTACTGGGTCAGGAAGCTAAAATTGGAGATGTTTTTCTCATCAATACCGTCGCTCAGCATGATATGTATTTACCCTTTGATGGCGATCATTTGAATTATGCAAAAAGTCCGATTTTTTTACCTTCTCTAGCTATCAATCTAGGAAAAAGAGAAGACTGAATCCATCATGAAGGTTTTTGTCTGACGGGAGATCAGTTTATTGATGATGCTGAAAAAGTAAGAGAACTAAGGAAACAAACTGGTGCTCATGTAGTAGAAATGGAAGCATTTGCCGTGGCAAGCGTTGCTCGTGAGTTTTGAATACTCGAAAAACTGATAATCATCAAAGCAATTTCAGATGGAGCTGATAGTGATGCAAGAGAAGCCCATGAGGGAAACTTGGATTATGCCATGAGAAAAAGTATCGAAGTTTTGAAATTACTTCTAAAAAATAAATAATATTATTATTTATCATACAAAAAAATCCCTGAGCTTTTAACTCAAGGATTTTTTCTTTATCTTTCCATTCTATGGAGCATGAGAAGAATTCGTCCTCTCAGCTCTATAATATTAGGATCTGGAATCGTAATAATCATTTTTTCATGCAAGTTTTTGAGATGGTCTTCCCATCGTCATTCTGGTTGATTATTATCATATTGATTCCCTCGCTTCATTCTAGAAAGTACCGTAGCAAATTCAGCTCTAGAAACTAAATCATTTGGTCTGAATAATGAAAGTGGTGTCTTTCCATCAGAATGAAGTCCCATAATTTCAAGTTCACAAGCCGTTTGCATAAATCCTGCAAGTTCAGGACTGGTTTGGTCTTTATCTTGGAAGTCAGAACATCCTAGTTTTCAAGAGATCGGAATTTTTTTAAGGAATTTCGTAGTATATACTGACATCATTTTTGCAAGTTCAGCTCTGGTAATTGGTTCAAAAAGTCTGGCTTCTGTTTGAGGATAAAGTGTCGTAATCTTATTTTCATAAGCTCGTTCGTATGCTGTTTGCTGTTCTTTTTCCTCTTTGGAAAGTTCAGTATTTGTTATGGTTTCCTGCGATGATGGTGTTGAATTTTGTGAAGCTGAATGAGAAATAAATCCACCACCTCCACTATATCCATGAGTAGGAACAATAGATGGAATTGGTTTCCATTGAGCATATATAGCAAGATCTCCCGTAATTGAGGCTCCTGGTGCTATTGCTTGCTGTCCTGCGAGATCTTTTGTCCATCAGATGAAAGTATATCCCATTCTAGTTGGCTCAGGGATTAGAGTCTGGAAAGTCGCTCCAGATTTAAGAAGTTTACTGGTTTTTTGCTGTGCAGAACCATCATTGAGATGATAAGTAATCGTCAATCGCTCCAATGGGTTTTCACTTCGGTTAGCATAGAGTGTCCCTGAGGTTGTCAAGCTCGCATTGTCTGCAAGGATAGCCTCTCCTGTATAGTTCCAACCACCAAAAGTAAATCAGCTTTTTTGACTTTTAGGAAGTTCTGAAGCTAAAGTTCAGAGTAGAAAGCTTGTTCCAGTAACTGCAGTTCCATCTAGTGTTTCAAACTGAAGCTCTATCCACTGACTCGGATCTTTCTCCCAAACTGCAGAAAGTGTTATATTTTGATCAAAGCTTCTAGGATAGCTTAATACGGTAGTTCCATCTAAAGACCACCCTCTAAAGAGATGCCCTGATTTCGTTGTCGTAGGTAAATCTCCAGAAAGAAGTTCTGCATTTTTTAGGACTTCTTGTTCTAAGAGTGTTGTGCCTCATTTAACATCAAAAGTCAATTTTACTCGCTGATCAGGATCTTTCGTCCAGTTAGCATAGAGTGTCCCTGAGGTTGTCAAGCTCGCATTGTCTGCAAGGATATCCTCTCCTGTATAGTTCCAACCACCAAAAGTAAATCAGCTTTTTTGACTTTTAGGAAGTTCTGAAGCTAAAGTTCAGAGTAGAAAGCTTGTTCCAGTAACTGCAGTTCCATCTAGTGTTTCAAACTGAAGCTCTATCCACTGACTCGGATCTTTCTCCCAAACTGCGAAGAGATCGGTATCAGCAGTAAATTTTGTATCTGCTGGAAGGATTGTTCCACCTGATGTTGCTGCCCAACCTGTCAACAAGAATCCTGTTTTATAAGATTGAAGAGGAAGATTACTTAACTCACTTATTTTGAGGACTTCAAATGGACTTTCAGTTCCTGTACCTCCCTGATGATTGATCGTTAATTTTACTCGCTGATCTGGATCTTTCTCAGCATTTCCAGTGTAGGTTTTATTTTCTGTAGCACGATCTGAAGTATTGAAAGCCGGCTCTCGTGCTGGGGTTTTAAGTTTATATCACGGATCTGGAGTGAGCGTTGGCAAGGTCAGATTTTCTTGCTTTGCACCACTAAAGAGCTGAAGATAAGTTGATGCTCATATCTTAACATGCTCTCCAGCCCTAAAAGTAAGCTCAACTAGCTGGACTTTGTAACTTATCGTTTGTTCGATAGTCGTATTGCTTACTTTATCTACCGCCTGAAGAGTCAGCGTATAGCTTGCATTTTCTTTTGCAATGTTTTCAAAGCTAAGTGATGGATTAGCTTCATCTCCGAGCATTCCTCAGCTCAGTTCTTGATTACCTTTTTTGAAAGTCCAAAGATAGCCAGAAAGCCCTACTCCCTCATCAGTCGTTTTATTCCATGAGAAGCTGAGTTTTGCATTATCAGGATCAAAAGCTGAAGTCAGATTTTGGATTTCTTTTGGAGCGGTAGTATCAATTTGAATAGTATGGCTTGTAGCTTCATCACTCTTATTTCCTGCTTTATCTTGCGTCCAAAGTATTAGTGTATAACTTTCATCTGCCATATCGGTTTTTTCAAAAGTTCTTGTCGTCAGATCAGTAAATTCTCCGCTTTCTACCTCATCTTCTCCTTTCTTTAATTTCCAAAAGATTTTATCAAGTCCTGCTCCTCATTCATCAGTGAGGTTATTCCACTGGAATTTCAGATTTTTTGAGTTCTGAACAGTATCTGCAGAAGGTGCGGTAAATACTGGAGTTGTAGGCTTTGTCTGATCTATAATCAGCTTCAAAGTATTATTTCCTGCTGAAAAATCATCAGTAGCAATAATTTTCAGATCTCCTGTCTGAGAAGAACTGGAGGAAATCGTAAGCTTACAAGTCGTATCCTGACCTGTAGTTGTACATTTATCTAAAAAGTTACCTCCCTGAGAAACCTGAGTTCCATTCACTTTCACAATAAAAGGAGATTGAAACTTCACTTCTGAAAGCGTTCATGGCGACCAGATTTTGACCGTTACTGCAAGATTCCCACTTGTTGGTGCGAAATTGTTTGGTTCAAAATGTACTATTGGTGGATAGGAAAGGATTTCTTCTCTAGAAGCAAGTCCTCCTTCATCTCGGATCTGAACTTTCACGGTATAGTAAGTCTTTTCAGGGAGGGTAAAAGGTTCAGAAACCTCAGTCCCATTATTGAGAGAAGAGAGGCTTTTTGTAATAAGTAAATTAGCAGTTCCTCACTCATAAATCTCAATCTTTCCCGTAGTCAGACTTCTGGTTTGATCTTTTGGAGTAAAAGTGATAGTCGGCTTTTTCTTATCATTTGCCGTTCCTAAATGCACAGAAAGTCCCTCAATCGTTGGAGCTTCATTCACACGAATAGTTCTTTCTTTTTGCGTGCTATTTCCAGCCCAATCTGTAGCCGTATAAATTACTCTAAAACTCCCTGTAAATGGAGAAGTTGGAAGAGGGTCTGGATCAGTTTTTAGATCAATCCTAATAGCTGAATGTTGAAGATTATCGCTAACCTCTGGCGTTTCTGTTGAAAGGTTAAAACTCTCTCCATAATTAATCCAAATCTCATCAGTCCCAGGTTTTAAGGTCATTTTTGGCGGGGTCCTATCTACAACAATCGCTGCCATATAAGGATTTCCTGTATCAGAAACTGATTTTTCATTCCCTGCACGATCCACAACAGAAAGATCAAACCTAAACCCTGTTCCCTCTGGGATACAGTTTGTTTCTGTTGCAGTCTGACAAATCGGAATATTAAAAAGTTTTGATCCTGTAAAAGTTCAGATTTCATCAGTTCACTTTTTAACTTTCCAAACAAATTCTCTGATTCCCACTCCTAAATCTTTCGTTCCTGTCGTGGCTAAAGGGAAATTAGCCCCAGAGAAAAATGTCTGAGGATAATATTGATCTCCATCAAAATCCAATCATTCAGGAGAAGTCAAATCTCTAATCGCAACGGTCATATAGCTCGTTCCTGCTGACAGCTCTACATCTTTAAAAACGAGCTTCCCATCAATCAATTCTCCAGTTCATTTAATGCTTTCAAGTTCTGAGAATTTCCTATCATCAGAACTCACGAGGAGAACATATTTATCATCAGCCCCAACTAAACCCGTAAAAGCCGATCCAAACTGGAGATTTACTGACTGACTAAAATCGGTATTCTGAATTTTCCAAATTTTTTGACTACGCATCGTAAAATACTGTTCATCAGCTGATTTTTCAAGTCCATCAGTCGTAGTTTGAGTATAGGTCTTAGCATTATTTCAGAGGAGAAGATAGGTCTTATCGTTAAGTGGTTTATGCTGATCATTAAGCTTTGTAAAATTATCATCCGTACTGATAATCAAATCATCGTCTTCCAGTGATTTTGCGATTCTCTGATCAAGTGAAGTAGTATCAATATCTTTCCCAAGCCCAAAAACCTGATTCCCATAGCTTGAGAGATCATACACCTTAGTTCCATTTCCTGCAAAATAATCATGTCTTAGTGGGATTCCATATTTGATTGCGAGATAGGACGCTACTTGTGCTCTTTGGTCACTAGTTAAGCCTCAGTTTTGTGAAATAGAAATAATCTCATAGATATCATCATTATTCATAACCGCTGACTTATTGCTTCTATCTGAAATAGGAGAATGTTTAGGACCAATACGGTATCTGTATTTATCGGATGATGTATGGAATAGCTTATGTCAACCCCAATAGATATGAACCCCTGGTTTTTTCAACGAGTTTTCACCTCAATTGATAGAAACAATTCAATAAGCATCTTTATTATTAACTTGATTTCTGTTTGTAATACTGTATGAAAAAGGATTCCCCTGTCCTTTCACAAACCAATTATCTCGTAATGCGGGGGCTCTTAAAAGCTGAAAAGGGACATGAACATTGGATAAATCTGAGACTTTTCGCACAATAAAAGTTTCATAATATTGCTTAGGTTTCACCCCATCAAAGGAAGCAGACAGTGACTCGTGATCATCCTTAAAATTTACTCTTGGATGAAAATTAGCTCCTCAGTTCTCATACCACTGAAGCTCAATACGACCGCGTGCATCGTAAGCGTTAGGCCTTGCATCATTTCCGTCTGAACAGTCCTTCCACATTGTCATATAAGAATAAGGATCATCTCAAAGCACAGCCCCACAGGTTGTAGGAGTTGCTTTTTGAGGTTTTAGCCAAAGTGAAGTCGACTTACCTACAATCTTTGCCTCAAAAGCGAATACTGGACTGAATCCTAGTAAGAATAAGAGTGCGAAAAATAAAAATCAGTTTTTTTTCATCATAAAAAATAGAGAAAGTAAAAGATCAATTTGGAGTTTACTAATATCCATCTTTTTGTCAAGAAAAGTTTTATCACTCAAGAATTATTATTTCTTATTTTTTATTTTTCTTTCTCCAGATAGGAACTATAAACTTATACTTATTTTTTCAGTAAAAAGAGAGAACAATTTGGATCTTCGCTAAAAAATACTTTCTCTTGCTTTCAGTTTCAAAAATCCTAAGCTTAAGTCAGATTTTTATCTTTTTAAACCCAATAGAATATGGTAGTAGTAAGACCGTTCAAAGGACTTCGTCCTCCACAAGAGATCGTAGCACAGCTCGCATCTCGCCCTTATGATGTGATGAATTCAGCTGAAGCGAGAAAAGAAGCCGAAGGAAATCAGTATTCTCTCCTTCATGTTACCAAGGCAGAAATTGACCTTCCAGAAGGGACTGATGAGCATTCTCAAGCCGTATATGACAAGGTCGTAGAAAACTTCAAAGCATTCCAGGATAAAGGGTGGCTTGTTCAAGATGCTGAACCAAAAATCTATATCTACGGACAGACGATGGGTGAAAGAACCCAATACGGATTCGTAGCCTGCACCAGCATTGATGATTATTTCAATGAGAGCATCAAAAAGCACGAACTCACTCGTAGAGATAAAGAGGATGACAGAATGATCCATGTGAACATTACGGATGCGAATGTAGAACCGGTTTTCTTTGCGTATCCAGCACAGGCAGAGCTTGATGGAATCATTGAAGAAGTCGTAAAAAATCAGAAACCTGAATATGATTTCGTGGCAGATGACGGATTTGGACATCATTTCCGAGTGATTAATGATCAGGCTTTGCTTGCTAAAATTACTGAGCTCTTTGCAAAAGTTCCTGCACTCTATGTTGCTGATGGACACCACAGAACCGCTGCTGCTGCAAGGGTTGGACTTGAGAGAAGAACCGCAAAACCTGACTATACTGGAGAAGAAGAATTTAACTACTTTATGGCAGTAATTTTCCCAGATAATCAGCTTAAAATTATGGATTACAATAGAGTTTTGAAAGACCTCAACGGAATGAGCGAAGCAGAACTCCTTGAGAAACTTCAGGCTCATTTCACGGTAGAAGAAAAAGGAGAAGCTGAATATAGACCTACAGCACTTCACAATTTCAGTATGTATCTAGGGAACAAACGATACTCCCTTACTGCGAAAGAAGGAACCTATGATGATAAAGATCCTATCGGAGTGCTTGATGTGACGATCCTTTCAAATCTCGTTTTGGATCAACTTTTCGGAATCAAAGACCTCAGAACCGACAAGAGAATTGACTTTGTAGGAGGGCTTAGAGGACTTGGAGAACTCAAAAGAAGAGTAGATAACGGAGAAATGAAAGTTGCTTTTGCACTTTACCCAGTAAGTATGCAGCAACTCATTGATATTGCTGATACCGGAAATATTATGCCACCAAAGACAACTTGGTTTGAACCAAAACTCAGAAGTGGACTCGTTATTCACAAGTTAGATTAATAAAAAGATATCTACTTTATAAAAAGGGACTAAGAGAAATTCTGATGTCCTTTTTTATTTTTTCTGAGATAATGACCTCAAAACCTGATCAAGCTCTTTAAGTTTATCATTTATTTCTAGGAGAAGGTTTGCATTTCTGTCCAAATAATCACTCACCTGATCGTTAAGTACTGCAAATTTATGCTGAGTAAGGACTGTTGATGGAGTAAGAAAATTTTCATTTTTCTGAGGTACTCCAACGGTTTTTCTTATACTTCTAGAATTTTTCGTCGTGTCATAGGTATCGATTATCACATAACGATTCCTCTCATTCTCTGTGGAAAGTATATTTTCTTTCAAACTTTCTGTAAAGCTTTCTTCAGCTTTTTGTTCTTGTTTTTCATTAGGATTTGTTGTAGAAGGAGTTTTCCCTATTCCAAGGATAAAACTGATATTCTTGGAGAATTTATATTTTGAAAGTGAGGTATCAAAAAATTCCTTAGTTTTCGTTTTAGTCGTCAACTCCCCACTTTCGTAAAGTCCATTAATACTATCCTGAATCTCTCTCAGGACACTTTCTATCGTATAAAGCATTTTTGATCTCGTATTAACAAGAACAACTTTACTAGGAATCGTACAAATTCTCAATTTAAAAGCTCATTCCTCTAAAAAGTGGAAAGTAGCATTTTTGGCAAGCGCCGGTGAATGATATTCTTTACAAAGGCATTGAAGTTTACACACCTGCCTCTCATCTCGCCTCAAACCATCACATTTTTTAGTACAAGATTCTAACTGTTTTTTTATATCGTTAAGAAGATTCATATTATCAGGAAGCTGAATCCCACCTACCTCTTGTCCTCTAGGAAGATTAGGAGCCGTGGTTTGCTTAATAGTATCACTATTTTTTAAAATATCGGCAACCATTTTATCAAGGTCTTTTTCAGAGATAGAGAATGGAGATGGAAGTGAAGTTTCCGCATTTTGATATTGTAAACTTTCAAGTATAGGGCTTCCTACCACCACACAATTATTCACAAAAGCTCTATTAACAAGCGTCGTTTTGTTTCCGTTTTTCGCTTGAATAAATTGACTAATTGTCGGATCATCACTAATCCCATTTGAACTTTGACTTATTGAAGCCACATTCTCTCATCCTATTCCTTGATCAGAACCAGACAATGAAGGATTGTTCTGATTTCAGTTTTTTTGATTTCCTAGATTCAAAGAAGCAGAAGCCTGATTTCAGTTTTTTGGAGAAGTTTGAGAAGGAAAATTTGGTAATCTATAAAATAGCATTTCAGTTGGAGATTTAGTATCATCAAAAAGAATCTTTCCAATCTGACCAATATCATAAAGAAGATCGTATGCTGAATCCTCGATATTTCCATTCTGATACTTATCCTTTCAGAGATTACTTTCTTCTACTATAAATTTACGAGCTTGATTCTTCCATCAGAAAGAATAATTTTCATTGATAATATCTTCACATTTTTTATTAAGATTTACAGTTGCTTCCCCCTCAATACATGAAGTCAGTTTTTTACATGTTGTTTCATATACTTCTCTTTTTGGAAGTCTTTTCCCCTCAATTGTTTTCCTTAGTTCTCTAGCAAAATCATCGTTCGTAAAAAATAGAATTGCAGCAATCTGATCATTTGAAAGAGAGCAACTGGCATATTGAGCATTAAGAGCTTCTTTGGTAGCAGAAATTCCTTTTAATATCTGAGCTTTCTTTTTTGTAGAATACTGCTCTTCATGTATCTTAAATAAGTTGGTAGGCAAAAGTTTTTCTTGATCATATTTTTTTTCCTGATACTTAAAAAATGCCTTATTCCATAAAGAAAACATATCAAACTCTATCTTGGAATCAGCAAAAACTGGTCCAAATAATAGCATAAAAAAAAGGAGAAAAAAAGCCTTTTTCAATATCTGATTTTTACTGACTATCTTGGACATTTCTTAGTTTATGATAAAGGGTATAAAATGGAGTAACTACCTTACTCAATCTATTTCTAAAACGAAGCAAATCCTCCTGATAGATAAGCATCCCAATATGGATTGGATAACTTGTTGAAAAAGTTACAAGATCCTCTAACGTTTCATTCGTCAAGAAAAGTAACTTTTCCTGACTAGCTTCTAATTGACTAATTTCATCTGATGTCGCTTCATCTACGATATTTCTCTGATTAAGAATTTGCTTATAATAGGTTATAAAGGTAAAGTATCGAGTTAATTCATTATACAGCATATTGATAAAGGGACGGAGTCCATTATCGGTTTCTCATAATATTCCACAAAGTACGATATCATAAGACATTTTTCCATTAGATTGACAAGACTTAAAAGTAGAAGTCTGATTTTTTTCCTTGATGGTATCATACAAAGGAAGTGGATCTAAGAGTTTAAACTTTTGGATTGTTGGGAGAAAAGATTTCATTTGTTTTTTGAGAAGAGCACAGGTTTTAGGATAATTTAAATCTTCATTTTCTCAGCAAAAGCCGTTCTTTCCTTCACTAGGAATTGCAAATTTTTCTAAAATATACTTATTAATCTCCTTATTAATATCAGCATCACTCGTCAATTTGAGTGTAGTAAGTCCAAAAATTTCTGCCTGTTTGAGTGTAAAAAGCTCGGAAAATAGTTGAGCCATAATTTCATCAGCTAATAGTGCAAGATTACATTTTTCCTGATATTCAGACTGACAAGATTGGGTAAATTTTGCTGTTTTATAGGAAAGTAGTTCGGAATCTCAGGGTTTATTTTTCTTGAGATAACTGAAGGTTGTTTCTTGGAAATAATCTGCATGAACGCCATTATGATTACAGAGTAGAGCGAGAAAAAGCGACTGGTTACTCGGGAAATTTTGTTCTGAAGAAAAGTTTTTATTTTTTAGCTTAGAACAAAAGGCTTGAACGACTTCTTTTTTATCCTGAAGATTCGTAGTTGCTTGCCTAATTGAAGAAAGTTCCGAAACAATAGTTCAGAGGAGCTTCTCATCTACAAAATTTATCTTATTATCTGCAGATACTAGATTACTACTAAGCACTACTATACTGAATCAGAGAAAGAGGGTCTTTTTCATCAAGTTTAAAAAGTGAATAAAGCTTATTGGACATAACAAGTTGAAGTTCCTTTATTTGAGCACTGATAAACACAAACGGCATTTAGCGTCTTTCTGAGATTCTTTTCTTTAGTTCCTATGGTGTCTAAGAGTTTTTTTGTAATTACTGATAGCACTCCAAATTGCTGAGTCAGCGCAATATTATTAGAACTATCTGAAAGTGCATCTGCCTGTGCTTTTGCAGTAGAAAGGAGAAGTAATTTTTTTGCTAATTCCTGTTCAAAAATTTCAGCTTTTTCTCTAACAGAAGGAGAAGAAGATTCATTCTCTTTGGATAATTTTTTGAGTTGGTTAGCCCTAGATTGAATCGCATCAGATACGGTATTCTTATAGTCTTTGATAGTATCTGTTACTGAAGTTCGAGTTTTTTTCCATATGGTTCCTAAACTTTTACTCGTTTCTTTCCGCTGATTTTTGGTCGTTTTACTAAGAGAAATAATGCTCAATGCTTCATCTTTTGTCATTTTTGTCGTATCAAGTCCATAGATATCTCTCAGAAGAATTTTTTCTCTTTCTGTAAGATACGCATCACTTGATTTTCCTTTTAGATTTGCAGAAAATCCTTGTGGAAAAGTTCCCAAAGCCTGAACCAAATTTTTCCAAGATTGAGAAATCTGACTCCAACTTTTTTCTCCCTGATTTTCAGTACTCTTCAAAAGGGATTGAAAATCCTGCAAAGCACGGCTCCAAGAAGAATTACACTTAAACCCAGCATTCCATCTCACACATTGGTATTCTGACTTTATTTTTTCTATCCATACTGGACTAAAAGTAATCGTACTTCATCAAAATTTTCGCTGCTCTAAAGACTGAACTGATCCATAAGCAAGAAAAGCTTTCACTGCAAGATTTAATCTTACCAGATTAGAGATAAGATCTGTATAGGTAATACTTGATGGGAAACTCTCAGTATCTTGAAAAAGTCCTTTTTTTTCATAATTCTTCAAAAGAGATCTTAACTGCTCTGCCTTTGTAAGCGTTTTAGTAATCTCTCAAACTTTCCCTAGATGATAGGCTGATTGATTCAGATTTCGTTCAATCTCTAATAGTTTTACCCAATCTCTCACAATTGGCCTATCATGAAAAAGAATTGTCAGTCCAACACTAGAATCTGCAAGAGTAGAAAGTGCAGAAAGTTCAAAAACAAAAGCTGAAGTAACCAATGCCGTCGCTGATCTCGCACTTGTAACATAAAAAAGCTTAAGAGCCTGCCCTGCTAAACTTTCATCAAACCTTTCTAAAGCCTTAATTTCTAGGAGTTTATTTGAAAAAATTCCTCACTCTCCTTGATTTACAGCTTCAGTAGCGGTTTCAAAATTATTTGTTTTGAGAAGTCCAGCAGCCTCACTCTGAAATTCTAAATAAAGATTCATTGTTTGTGGTGCCGCACTACAAACTGGAGGATTACTTTCACAGCTTTGCTTCTCTTGAGCAAGAGTATAAGAAAAAAAAGGAGAAAAAAATCAGATAGAAACTACAGTAAAGAGTAAAGTATAGATTTTCATATCAAATATTCAGGCTAAATCTTTTCCTATTTTCGTTTTCACAGTAAGAACTCCGATTTTTCCTTGAAAAAGTCAGATTTTTCTTTATATACTAAATTTGAACTTTTTATCAAGTAAAATACAAGAAAAAATGGAGCTTTCAACCTATGAACAGCAGATGAAAAAAGCTATTGCCTATCTCGAAAATGGATTTGCAGGATTGCAGATTGGAAGAGCAACAACAGGACTCGTTGAGAACCTTAATGTAACTACCGATTATGGAACTATGAAACTCAATACCTTGGCTCACATTACGGTAATGGATACTACAACATTGAAGATTGAACCTCGAGATAAAGCAAGCTCAAAACATATTGCGAACGCTATTTATGAGGCTGATTTGGGAGTTGGTTTGGATAACCAAGGTTCTCATATCCTCGTAAAAATCCCTGTACTAACTCAAGAGAGAAGAGATCACATAGCGAAACAGGTAAAAGCTATGGGAGAGGATACAAAAACTCAGATTAGAAGCATCAGACAGGAAGCAATGGCAGATACCAAAAAGCAGTTTACTGCAAAGGAAATCTCTGAAGACAACCATAAAGCAAATGAAAAGAACATTGATGAACTGACAAAAAATCAGTCAGCAGTAATCGATAATCTTGTAAAAGCCAAGGTTGATGAAGTTATGAAAGTATAAGCACTATTTTGTGTATTTAAGAAAAAAAATAGATTTTTTACCTCAATAATAAGCTAGCATATGAACTGGTGGAATATTTTATGGGCAGAATTCTTATATCGTCCTGTCTTTAATCTTTTAATTGTTTTCTTGGCAATATTCGGAGGAAACCTTGGGATTGCAATTATCCTACTCACCTTAGCGATCAGATTTTTGCTTTTAAAAAACTCCGTAGCTGGAGCCAATATGAGCAAAGGAATGTCAAATATCCAGCCTAAAATGCAGGAAATTCAAGAGAAATATAAAGATGATCCGAAAAAACTCTCTGAAGAAACTATGAAACTTCTCAAAAAAGAAGGAGCTGGTCCTATGAAAGGTTGTTTGTCCATGCTTATTCAGCTTCCCGTTTTTATTGGTCTCTACTATGTAATTAGAAAATTCGCCACTGGAGAAGTTCCGAATGAATGGCTTTATAGCTTCTTCTTCAGCTTTGGAAACCAGTATCTAGATACACAGAATATTCATTCAATGTTTTTGGGGATTGATCTTTTTGAAAAAAACAGTTTAATTCTGACTATTCTCGTTGCCTGTTTGAATGCTCTCCAATTTTGGCTTACCAGCTTGACACAGAAAGCAAACAATCCTACAGCAATGCCTGGTGGTGTAGCAATGCCAGATATGGCAAAAATGATGGTTCCAATGAATATTATGATGACCGTAATGATGGCTTCTATTGTTTGGTCTTTCCAAGCAGGTATTGGACTTTATTTAGCAACAACTTCACTCTTTAGTGTGGTACAATATGCTGTGCAGTATCGCGTACTTTTGAAAGCAAAATGGAATATGCTCTTTCATAAGGGGAAACCTGAACTAATCAGCAGTTAAATATTCAGAATGAAGATTTTATTTCAATAATCATGATTCTTAGCAAAGCGAAGAGTCTAAAGAACAAGAAATTTTAACCGATAGCAGTAAGATAATATGGCAAGTAGAACCAATAAACAAGGAATCGCAAAAAAGAAGGCTCAGCAAGCGAAACAAGCAAGCAGAGTTCGTGGGAGTAGAAGATTTGACTATCCTAAGAGAAAACTTGAACTTGAAGAAGCAAAAGAACTAGGGATAATCGGTGTGTATACCAATCCTAAGGGAGCAACTTATAACTGGTTTTTGAGAGGAAGGAAAGTATGCTGGGAAACCAGACTAAGAACCGACCCTGATGGCTATAGATATATTAGGACTCCATCGGGAGGCTCTGAAATGGTTATCGCTCCAGCATCAGGATGGACCAGAGGGAAAATGAGAAAAATCACTAGAAGATAAAAAAGAAACCGGCTTCCTTATTCAGAAGTCGGTTTTTTTATCTGCTAAGATAGAAAGACGCTTACTTAGAGAATAGATTTCTAAATGTATCCTACGAAGCTCCGTATTGACGAATAAATTATCCTTTCCTTTCTTTTCTAGGAGTTTTTTTCTCTTAGTATTCCAATAATTAATTTGATTTATTAAGTCTTCAATTGTCTCCATTTTTTTAAAATTTTTATTTGATTTGAATATATTTATTTTCTCTAGCAAGTCAATATATTTTTTTCTTGAAGTTATGAGAGCTTTTAGTATAGTTACAAATAGTTTACTTTCATATCACACATGCAAATTACCATCACGGCTGATCAAGCCAACCAAAGATGCGACCGCTTTCTGAGGAAGTTTTGTAAACCCTATCCTCAGGTCAGACTTTCTGATATTTATTCTCGGATTCGTAAGGGAGATGTGAGGGTCAATGGCAAAAAAACCAAGGAGGAAGCCAGGCTTTTGGAAGGCGATGTTCTAGAGTTTCCTGATCACTGCTTGGGGAAAAAAGATCCCAAACTCGCCCTTTCTCAAAAGGAAAAGAAGTTTCAAAAACTGGATCCTGAGCTCGTAAAATCACGGATTTTGTATGAAGATGAGCAATGGCTTGTTTTCAACAAGCCGGCAGGAATTGTCTTGCATCCGAGTAATAAACACCGAAACGACCTCTGTATGAACGATTATTTGGAGCGATACTGCGAGAAAACCGGAGTCCAAACGGAAGAAAGTCAGACTTTTAAACCTTCTTTTTGATATAGACTGGATAAAGATACTTCTGGCGTTTTGATCGCGGCAAAAACCTATGAAGCACTGCAATATATCAATCAAGTGATTAGAGAAAGAGGGATTAGTAAGTATTATCAGACTTTGGTTGCTGGAAAGTTCCCTCAGCACCTCGTGATTGATAAGGCGATAGAGAAGACCTATAATGCAAAATTTGCGAGGGCGCAGATGCAACTCAATGAAAGCGATGGTCTGGATTCAAAAACTGAATGCCGACTCCTCAAAACAATCCAACACGCTGAACTTGGAACGATTTCACTCGTGAAAGTCAAGCTCTATAGTGGAAGAATGCACCAAATCAGAATCCATCTTGCGAGCGAGAATTTTCCTGTGCTAGGAGATTTAATCTATGGGAAACCTGTTTTAAATAGAATTATTTATAAAAGCTTGCATATTCAGAGGCAATTGCTACACTGTTGGAGGTATGAGTTCAAAAACCTTGATGGAAAGCTGATTGCCTTTGAAGCACCACTTCCTCAAGAATTCAGACTTTTTACCTAGTTTTTACTTTATTTACAGAGAAAAAAAGATGAAAGTATTCAAAACGATCGTATGGACGAGCCTTTTTTGGATTTTGGTATTATGATGAATTTGGGCTGCAAGTTTTCGAGAAGTAAGAGTGGCTTCTGCTATTGAAAGTATTGTACCTAATACTGTTTGGCAAAATATTTACAATCAAGGACTTCAGCAAGGAAATGAGAATGGTAAAGCTGATTGTGATTGTCCTGAGTGTAGTATAGCTACAGGGGAAAATGAAACTTCTGTTTCAAATGAGATCCTCAGTAAGATTCCAACTACTTGTAAAACCTTTTATGATGGATGCAACACCTGTAATAGATGAGTTGATGGGACAATCTCATGTACGTTAATGGAATGCGAAAACTATTGAGAACCAAAATGCCTTGATAATGGAACTACGACATGAGCAGTAGGAAATCAATTTTTCCCAGCAAAGACAACTCATGCTCAATCAACATCAAATGATGAACTTGCGGCACTCAAGAATAAAGTTGCAGAATTAGAAAAGGAACACTGGGCATTAGTTCAGGAATTGCAAGCAATTTTCTCTACTCCAGAAGCACAAAAACTTCTTCCTACCGCTCCTTCTACAACCAGATAAGGAATAAATATCTTTCAAGAATATTGATGAAAAGACAGATGTAAAAGTCTGTTTTTTCTAAAATTCAAGGAATGGGCTTCCTCTTGCAAAACTCATACATATTCCTATAGTTAAATTACAATATTCCAGATTGCAAAGGGATTAAAAGAAATATGTTTTTTGAAGATAAAAAACCTAGCTTTTATTTTATTCTTTTAATATGCAAAAATCAGATTTTCCACTTTTAGCAAATCATCCAGAGATCATTTATCTTGACAATGCAGCTACAACCCAAAAACCAGCAATGGTAATTGATGGTGTTTCCCGTTTTATTCAAAATGACTATGCAAATATTCACAGAGGACTGTATTCTCTTTCTGAAAACTCCGAGCTCCACTATCATAATAGCAAAAAGCTAGTTTCCGAGCTCATTAACTGTACTCCAAAAGAAATTATCTATACTGCAAATGCAACTGCTTCTTTTAATCTCCTTGCTCAGAGCCTTGTAAACTCTGGATTCTTGGGGAAAGGAGATGCTGTGCTTGTTGGAATTCGGGACCATCATGCCAATACCTTACCATGGATGTCACTTGCTAAACAATTTGGATTTGAAGTCAGATTTTTTGGATTGAATGATCAGTTTGAAGTAAATTATGAGGATTTTCAGCAGAAATATACTCCAGAAGTTAAGGTAGTTTCCTGTGGTCAGGTTTCTAATGTAACAGGTGGGATTTATGATGTCAAAAAAATCTGATCTTTACTCCGTGAAGATACTTTTTTCGTGGTTGATGCCTCACAATCTGTACCAAATATGCCAGTAGATATGCAAGAGATCAACTGTGATGCACTGATTTTTACTGCCCATAAAATAATGGCATATACTGGGCTTGGAGTACTGGCTTTGAAACATCAGCGAGTCAAGGAACTTCAGCCTCTTAGTGTTGGAGGAGGAACTATTAAAGATGTTTCCTGTGATGGATTTGAATTACAATCAAATAATGAAAAATTTGAAGCCTGAACTCCAAACATTATTGGAGCGGTTTCTCTAGAATATGCATTAGAATATCTTAAAACACTCTCCCCAGAAAAAACCCTCAAAAGCTCCCTACAAATAATTTCTGAACATGAAAAAAAGCTTGCCAAATATGCATTAGGAAAATTTCACCTTCTAAAAGATCAGGTAAAAATCATTGGTCCTATAAGTGAAGATAGAGTGGCTCTTTTTTCCTTTATCATTAAGGGGAAAGAAAACTTCAATCAGGTTTGAGAGTTTTTTGCTGAGAGGAATATTTGTATTCGCTGCGGAGGACATTGTGCCTATCCTTTGCATAAACAGTTTGAGCTCTGAGGAACCTGCAGAATGAGTGCTTATCTCTACAATGATATTTCAGAATTAGACACTTTCTTTAAAACCTTGGAAGAATATATAGCCCAATAAGTTAATAATTTCTAACTTTTCCTTGATTTTTAAAAAGTTATGATTATATAACATATTGTTATGAATTTATAACTTTTTTTATTTTCTTATACGAATAATTATGAAAGCAAAAATCAGGATTGTAATGGGGAGTATTCTCCTTGTGGGAGGAATCTGTTTATGAATTTTTGGTAAAGACTGAACTTTCTCTATACGAATTACTGCATTTATCCCATGTTTTACTGGAAGTTTCCTCCTCGTATCAGGAATCTTTTGAAAAAAAAGAGCTAACGAGCCAAAGAGCGATGAAATGTTTAAAAAAGCAGGATATACTTCACTAGCTCTATCTTGTCAACTCCTTTTACTGACTACGATGTTTGTGCTTTTTGTAGATAGCTTTTCTCCTTTTTTACAAGAGTATAATGCAAAAGATATGGCTTCAGCCTTTTTAATGCTAGGTGGACTTTTAGTGCTTTTGAGTTCACGATATTACTCTCATCATCCAGACAAAACCTGACTTTAGTATTTTTTCAAAAGATCATGCAAAATAAGATTAAAGAATATAGAGCAAAACATCATCTGACTCAAGCAGAACTTGCAGAAAAGGTCGGAGTAAGGAGAGAAACCATTGTTTTCTTAGAAATGGGGAAATACAACCCCTCACTCAAACTTGCCTTACAAATTGGGAAAATTTTCCAAGTTCCTATCGAAGAACTTTTCTCTTTGGAAGATAATGAATAATTTGTAGAAGTCTTTATCCTAAAGATTGATAAGGATTTTTTTCGTCCTGAAAATGAAGACAGAAACCTGATTATTCAGATTATATTTTTTTTTGATTGCAGCTAGAGCCTCTTGAATAGTGTTGATTCCTTTCGTATTAGGAAGTAAAACGCCACTATTCTGTCCTTCTCCCTCTACGAGAAAAAGCCCATACTGATCCAATGGAAGTTTGATCAAGACATTAGGGTCGTTTTGTAGTCTAATATCCTCTACAACATCAAAAATCAGACTTTTGATCTGTGGTTCAAACTTTTTCAATATTCCAAGATAAAAGCTCTGCAAAAGCATCTCTATCGTCCTATCCGTTTTCATTACTCCATTTGAGGCGAGAAGTTGCCCTTTTAGATCAAAGGCTGAGAAAAATAATCCAGCTTTAGTTTGTAAAGAAATTTCAGAAGAAAGTTGTGTTTTTATTTTGTCTATCACGAGCATCAAAATAGGAAGTAAACCTGAATTTCACTGCGGATAGTATAGTGAAATATTCCATTTTTTCAAGCCAGAAAAAGCACTGGATAAACCAGTGCTTTTTATCTGTCATTTCTGATTCTTATTTTTTATCGACAGAATGCCCAAAATAGGAATCAAAAGAAATAAATTCCAAGAATATTCCAATAAAGAAAGGAATAAGAAACTAGCAAATATTGATGCTAATATTCCAAATATTACACTTCTTTTTATTTGATAAATAAAAAGGAACAAAAGGAATACAACATCAATAAGAAGAATACTTCCCCATTGCTGGGAAATAAAACCTAAGAAAGCTTTATAGCCTTCTAGTAGCCCAATTCCTATCAATATAACAAGAATCAGGAAAAAAATTTTTTCAATTGTTTGCATTTTTTTAATTTTTTTAATTTTACATACTATATTATTATAATATACTATATAAAGTCAAGAAAAGTTTAATTGATTTTATCAGGGAAATAAGCATACTTATTTTTTGAGATTAAAACAATAATCTACGCTTTGATTACTAAATCTAAAATTCTCATGTCAAAACTTAACTTCAAAATCCTCAGGCAAAAAGGGAAGGCCAGAATCGGTGAAATCACACTCAATGGAATTACCCTCAAAACACCAATTTTTATGCCAGTGGGGACTAAAGCTACAATCAAAGGTCTGATTTTGGATCTTTTGCAAGATCCTCACTATATTGGAAACCAGATTGATCCTATCAAACTGATCCTCGCAAATACTTTTCATCTCTATCTGCGTCCCGGAAGTAAAATTGTTCAAGCAGCTGGAGGGTTACATCAGTTCGAAAACTGGAAAGATGGACTAATTCTGACCGATAGTGGAGGTTTTCAGGTTTTTTCTCTTGGTCTAGCAAATCAAAAATTCAACGACCAAAAACACACTCACAAAGTAGGAATAAAGCTGACTGAAGAGGGCGTAAAATTCCGCTCTCCTTATGATGGAAGTAAACATATCTTCACGCCAGAAAATGTGGTAGATACCCAATGTGAGCTTTGATCTGATATTATGATGGTGCTAGATGTTTGCTCTCCTGCCGGTTCTGACAAGAAAACTATAGAAAAGCATATTGCTATGACCCATCGCCGAGCAAAAAGAGCTTTTGAGCATTTTAAGCCACAATATGAAGAGGCAAGAGGAGTTCTCTTCCCTATCGTACAAGGAGGAAGCTATCTTGACCTCAGAACCCAATCCGCAGAATACCTTTCTCAGTTTGCCTGGGATGGAATTGCGATCGGTGGGGTGAGCGTTGGAGAAAGTAGAGAGCTGATTGAGCAAGTAATCGCACATACCGCACCACTTTTACCAAATGAAAAGCCAAGATATTTGATGGGGGTAGGGACTCCAGAAGACCTGCGTTTTGCGATAGAACAGGGAGTAGATATGTTTGACTGCGTCGCAGCAACGAGGCTCGGAAGGCATGGAATTGCCTTTTCTGATCAGGGGAATATCAAAATTACGAATTCTGACTTTAGAACTGATTTTTCTCCTTTGACTGAGAACTGTGATTGCTATACCTGTAGAAACTTTAGCAAAGCCTACCTCTGCCACCTCATCAGAGAGCAAGAAACGCTCTGAGGAAGCCTTGTCGGACTGCATAATATCGTGCATCTGAACCGTATTTTAGAGGACTGGAAAAAGAAATTTTTGGAGGAAAATTAAAGTGGTTAAGTCTGATTTTTATCTTTTTGTTTCAAAACAGATTTCAGCTGATCAGCTAATTTTTGAGCAATTTCCTTTTCTCCAGAATCAGGGAATAAGGGTTCTAGTGAGATAAATTTTTTTCCCTTATGATGCCTGAGATAAACTGAACCTTTGAGGTTTGGATAATCTTTTTGAAGTTGTTCAAGGTGAGGGTAGATCTCATCGTCAGTCAGCTGAGCAAGATTGTGAAAATACAAAAAGGTTCTTGTATGATTCTTCATTCTTACAACTCATTCATCATAAGTTTTGCTATTAAAAAGCGTCATCATTTCCATGTAACGCATGGTATCAAGATTCGGAACAAGCGTTTCTTTCAGATTTTCCTTGATAGGAGAAGTATTGTTTCAGCTTCACAGTTGGATAGAAGATTGATTAGGAGTATTAATTTTCTTTGGAGTCATAATCTTGCTTTGTAAAGAATAAAGTTATCAAAAATCTATAATTCAAAGTTTATGGTCTGGAGTGATGATAAAATTCTGAAGATTGGGATCAGGATGTTCTCAAATCTCAGAACAAAGAATATCATAAGCAGCGAGCAATCTTTCTTGTTTAATAGGATCATCCCTATATAGCCACGATATTACATCTGAGGTCAGAGTCCATTTACATTTATTTTTCAATTCCAATAGAAGTGTATGTGGTTCAACTCAAGCCTTCTTCAATTCTCAACGAAGAAACCTTTTTGCTCCTCATCAAATTAAATCTTTTTCTTCTTGCTCAAAAAGCGAAAGAAGTAGTTTTTCCAATTCTTGATCGGTTAATCAAGAAACGAATTCTTTAAAAGAGGAATGTGAAGTTTCTAAACAAGCTTTTTCTGCATTATAAGTAAACTTTGAGGAAAATAAAGGCTCAAAAAAGAAACTCACCATTTCATGCCATACACTTTTTCATTCAATTTTATCCATGATAATAATGGGAACCTTTCCCTGATATATCTCCGAAATCTTTGGAATTTGAATCAGAGATAATGCTCTTTTTTTCTCTATAATTTCAGATAAATCATCATTTTCATTAAAAATTTCACTAGGAGAATCTCTTTCTAATACATCCAAAAGAGATTGCTTTGTAGATTTAGTTCATACCCTAATTAATGCCTTATCATATTTCTTGACAAAATTTTCATAACGAAGAATAACCTGTTTCTGATTTTCTATTTCTTTGTATACTTTTTGAATAATCTCAATATTTTCATCTTGAAACCAAGATGGATGAGGTAATTTTACCACATAAACTCATTTGCCGTCTTTCTGAATTTCAAAAACCTTTGCCCAAGCTCACTCTCATAACTTATGAAGAGAAAAATCCTGTCCAATTTTTCTGCGAATTTCTTCAAAAGCTTCTGCATAAGGAAAAATATCAGCATAATCTTTAGGATCGTACTTCAACCATTTTAAACTAGAAGAAGGCTGATTAATTCCCATTGCAAGCTTAAGAAGTAAAATACATTCTTAGTATACTCAAAAAACAGGAAATGTCAAAAATCGTCACTTTTCCCGTTCTTTTTCAATATTTCGAGCAAAAAAGCGGATACGATAACTAATTCCTCATCTAAAAATCACAAATGCTCAAAGGAAATTTTCTTAAAAACTAGGAAAAGCAGTTCTTGAAAATGAGGCAGATTATTTTTCTCTTGCAAATGTTTTCACTATTCTTACTCTTTAGGAAGGTATTTATCCTCTTTTATTTAAAAGAAAATGAAAACGAGCAAAAAAATCTGATTTTTAATTCTAGGAAGTTTTTCTTTTGTAGTGAGCCTCGCCTCTGCTGACCAAAAAATACTTATAGACTCAACGAATAAAAAAATCCTCATTCAATCAGGAAATCAGACTTTTTCTAGTGATAATCTCCCAAAGTCCAGGTTAGAGAATACTAGCTGATCTACTTCTACAGATAAGGAATTATCAAAATCAACCACTCAACCAGAAGAGATAAAAAAAACATCTGACACACTTCATAATGAACGTAAAGATTGAACAGAACTTGAAAAAGCCCTTTATCGAATGTATCAGAATGGACTTACTAAATATGATACCTTAGAGGGATATAGACCTGATGATTTCTTACTGAGAGAAGAAGCTACAAAAATTATAGGGCAAGCTTATCATGTTCTCAAACTTTCTCCAATTTCTAGCGAAACCAATTGTTCTTTTGTGGATAGTGAGAGTTTTGATCCATCCCTATCCTCATTCATCACGAGTACTTGTAAAGTAGGTATTTTCAAATGAAGTCATGGAAAATTTCTTCCTCATAATACTCTATCAAAGGCAGAAGCCCTCACGGTTTTGATCAGAATTTTAGAATGAAAACTTAGCAGTGAAAAGTTCAACCCACGATGGACGCTCTACTTTGCAAAAGCTAAAGGAATTTTTCTGACCAATGAATCTGATGTAATGAGTTTAGATAGGGCAATTAGCAGAAGAGAAATTGCACTACTGATCTATAGATTAAAAACCATTATTCTTGACCAAAAACTTCATAATGCTGCGAAATCCCAGCTTTCAACTATTGATGCCAATCCCTGAAATTCCCTTATTACAACGGGGACGAACCCCTGAACGTCTTCAAAAACAGAAAATCAGACTTCATCTAATGAGATTATTGGATTATTCTCCGGAAGTGGATTGGATACTACGAGTTCACTAAGCATTCTTAATTCTCCAGAAGTAAATGAAGCAATACAGCGAATGAGAGATCATAATTTAACAAATGCAAAAGATATTTCTGATTATCAGCCTTTTTCTACTTTAACCAGAGAACAAGCTGCAAAAATGTTTACTCAATTTGCTAAAGCTCTAAACTTTAAGCCAATTTCCTGAGGAACAAATCAATGTAATTTCAAAGATCTTTCAAAAGCAGACAAAAATCTTAAATCCAGTGTTGAAGAGGCTTGTAAACGAGGTCTTATGCAAGGGAATAATAGTGTTTTTGGTCCTCAACTTCCCCTTACAAAAGCTCAATTTATAACAATGTTGATCAGGCTTTCTGAAAACAAAAAACTAGATGAAAGCTGAAATCCTTGGCGATCTGCCTATTTTCAAAAAGCAAAAGAACTCTGAATCCTTAACAATGGAGATGCTCTAACTTTTGAAGCTCCGATCACCAGATATGAAGCAGCTTTGCTTTTTTTCCGTTTTCAAGTAAAGCAAAAGATTATCTCACATATCAATACTGAAACCCTAAAAAATGAACTTATCTCAACAAAAAGAACGAATGACTGAAATTTTGCAACAGGAGATAAAGAAGGAAGTTATGCTGTTGCATTTGATATTAACCTCCTCAAAAATCAGTTTTTTCAGGCTGGATTTGTAGAACTTCTAGGGACAAGGTATGAACTCAAGAAAACGAGCATGACTGTTTTTGATATTGGGGAGGAAAGCTATGTTCGATACTGAGATCTTATCAACCTAGAAAAAGAGAACAAAATCTGAACAGTCAGTTTTGTGGTTTCTAATGGAAATCTTGTCCAAGGAACAATCAGACTTCTACAAAAGAATGAAACTTGGCTTATTAAAGAAAGCTCCTCTACGAACGCACGATTTAACCTTATCAAAGCCTAATCTACTCATTTGAATGGACTGATCGTAAATTATCCTTTCCCTATCTTATAATTTTACTTTACCATAACTTTTGCAGTTTTTGATTCTCCTTTTACCGTTCTCCACTCCACAAAGTACAATCCTTGAGAAAGTTGAAAATTTTCTACTCACTCAGGTTTAGATTTTTGAGCAATGAGTTGCCCTTTTAGATTATAAATTTGAACGGATTGAAGTGGCGTATCTTGCGTATCTATAGTCAGCGTTCCATTTTCTGAACTTATACCTGGTTCTTTGACTTCTGTTCATTCTATTCCTGAGGTTGAAGAGGATTTTATTTCTATCTTATTATTTTCTTTTACTTCAAAATTTATAGTAAATGCCCCTTCTTCTGTTGGAGTATATTCTTCTCCATTAACTATCACACTCGTTATCTTATAGTCAGGCTTAGCCTGCACTTTGAGTTGATATGTTTTTCCTAGTTCTAAACTATCTTTAGTCACTTCTTTCCCCACATTATCATAATATTTTGGAGCTTCTATCTGGGTAGAATCATAGCCTTCATTCATTTTTCCGTATGTTACAATTTCTTTAACTTCAATCTTTGCAAAATTCACTCTCTTTCCAGCGATTCCTCATCAGACAATGGAAGCATGAGCTGTCGATCAATCCGTTCCAATAGGTATTATACTATAGAATTTCAAAATACACTCATAATTTTTCCCTCAAATATTTTCTATAGTTGTGATAACCTCCTTGTAAGGCGTACAATCGACCTCCTTAATAAAATCTTCTAGAGAAACATAATGATCAAAAGGGAAATTATTATTTCCAACGACCCCCCATTCAGAATCAACTCGCCCCTTTGAATTCCCACTAATTCTTTGGGCATATCCTACAAGATATTCAGGATCATGATGTTTAGGAAGACCTATTTTTCCCGTATAAAATCATTTTCCTTTTGTTAATTGTTCTTTAATCTCTTCTGGAATATTTCATACTTCATTTGAAAAATACAAGGTATCGGTATGTGCGATTTCCTTTCCTTCTGCATTTTCTTCTGTGAAATTTGCTCCGTTATTAAAGATGACATTTATCAATTTACTTCATTTTCCGAAAGAAATTACCGCATGTCATATTATCTTGATTTTGTCCCCTAGCTCTTCACAAGCTCAAGATACATAAACTCTATCTATCCCCTCTGGCTTTGTAATACTAACATGATCATTATTTGAAAGATAATAATAACAAGCCATTCCGTCTGCTATCACTTCAAAGGGTCAATTCCCATCAATAATCGTATCATTTTTTAGATATGGAACTGTTCCATGCTGTGCAAAATACTCCTCTACTCCTTGTTCATCTAAAATCAAATTTTCTCCTGCCACATTCTTCGCCTCTGCAGTTTTCCTTTCTT